>Ga0214544_1005856_pt1 | contig 23364 bp, 9 predicted proteins | sample CNSS3metaG_FD_160074 | JGI IMG/M metagenome (GOLD analysis project Ga0214544, IMG submission 160074) | Root nodule microbial communities from cowpea collected in UCLA plant growth center, Los Angeles, California, USA - CNSS3 | ecosystem: Host-associated > Plants > Roots > Nodule | place: USA...
AAATATTTTCCATTTAAAATTTTAATACAATAAATTCATATATAACATTGCAATGAGAAACACAAAAAGTTGTTGGTTTCTAATATTTAAAGTTATTTAATGACAAAGACATTCATCTTTGAGAAGCAATAAAAATATATCTTGGAAGTAGGTTGGAAGAAACTCAAAAATTCTTTGAGAGGTTGAAAAAATATACCTTGGAAGTAGTGTTGGAAAAAACTGGAAAATTGTTTTAATTCTTCTTAACATCTTTATATGTTTGGAAGATGAAAAGTAGATTTTGAAAAATATAAATATATTTTTTAGTAAGCTAGGTAAAAAAAACAAAGTCTTAATTTTTAATTTGGTAATTAAATATATTTAAGGTAAGTAATTTTATTTGGATTTATTAATATTGTTATTAATTATTAAGAAACTATTAACTGATCAGATTTTAAGAAAAGTGTAATATGTAATGACTATTTTTAAAATAAATTAATAAAATACATAATTTTTCTGTAGAAGAGGAGAAAATATTAATACTTATATAAAAAATATTTGTTAGTTATAAATCTTTCTTCTACTTTGAACTTTTTAAAAGTCTATGTTATCATTAATGAGACAAATTCATGGAGTCAGAACTTTATTTTAATTTTGTTTGTTCAAAAATTTAAAAACTTGGATTATGCCTTTATAATTTGTATTTATTATAAAAATAAAATGTAGTTTATGATTTGCATTTACTTCACTATAAACATTATGAAATAGTAAATATTATCTTATTAAATACGATTTAATATTATATTTTAAAGTATTCACTTTCGATGTTACAAAACATTTCTGTCGTGTAATATCCCTAAATTCCACACAAAATCCTAATTAATTTATTATATTACAATTTTTAATTAGATTTATTTTATAAAAATTAGCTACCTTCTCCAAGAAACTTTGTAAAAGTTTCTAAAGTTGTTATTTTGTCATATTTACTTCAAAATATTAATTATGAAGACCACCAATTATGTATATTTTGGGACAATGCACATTAGAACTCAAAATAGTATTGTTAGCTTTGCAATTGTATATAATTATATATTAGATTAGATACTATTAGAGATTTTGGTCATTCTATATGACTTTTACTCTATGGGAATGTGAGAAGATTTTTTTGGACCCCGTATAAAACTTTTTCAAGAAGGTATGTAGATTTTTTTAAATATTTTCCATTTAAAATTATAATACAAAAAATTCAAATATAACATTGTATTGAGACACTTAAAAAGTTGTTGGTTTCTTCATAATTAATGCTAACTAAGTATAAAGATGTGTTGGAAGAGACAAATTTTTATCTTGAAAGTAGTGTTGAAAGAAACTGAAAAGTTGTTTTTATTTTCCTGAACATATTTTAATTTTTGTAAGATGAAAAGTATTTTTTGAAAAGTATAAAAAACATATCTAGCCAGCCAAGTAAAAAAAAGTTTTAATTTTTAATTTGGTAAATAAATGTATTTAAAGTAAATAATTTTATTTGCATTTTTTATTAATAAAAAATTATTAATTAATCAGATTCAAAAAAAGTGCAATATATAATATTATTTTTAAAAAAAATTAAAAAATAACTAATTTTGTCTATAAAAAAAGAGAAACTATTAATATTTATATAAAAATATTATTATGTATTATTTTAACTTATCATTATGTATTCTTTTATATAAAAAAAAGGAGAAACTATTAATATTTATATAAAAATATTTGTTAGTTATCATTATGTATTCTTTTAATTTTAAATTATAAATCTTTTTTGTACTCTGAAATTGTTAAGACGTGGGACAAAGTCTTGGAATGAGGAAGCAAACAAATATATTTCATTCATGGATTTAACTTATTAAACTTTAATAAATATTTATTGAAGCATGAGCTTTATTTCAATTTTGTTTGTTGAAAAATTTAGAAAATTTAGATTTTACCTCAATTTGCATTTATTTTAAAAATAAATTGTAGTTTATGATTTCCATTTACTTCACTATTATAATTCTTAAACAATAAATATTATTGTATCAAATAACATGACAATTATATTTGAAAGTATTCACTCTCAAGACTGCGAAACATTTCAGTAAATATCGTGTAATATTTTGTAAATTCCACACCAAACCCTAATTAATTTATTGTATTACCATTTTTAGTTTAATTTATTTTAAAAACAATAGTTACTTTCTCTAAACAACTTTTTAAAGGTTCCTAAAATGTCATCTTATGATACTTACTGTTCCAAAACATTAATTATGAAGACCACCAATTATGTTTTTTTGGGACATAACACTCTCTTACCACAATAAGTGAATGTTTCATATTCCAATACATGTCTTCTCCAACACATCATTTCCAACCTTTGTCACCATAATTGTTCTGCTCAAAGATTAAATTTTCTGCATTGGTTTGTGTACTTTTATGACATCTGCCACTGCTCCATCATCTGCCACACGTTATATTAGTCATCATTATCTCGAGCAGTGCAAAATTTAATGCGTTTGAATACTGATTGACAGGTTGATTTGGAAAAAATTCAAAGCAGTATTTAAAGGGGTTGGAATACAAAATGTTTTGTAAACGAAATGGTTTTGATGGAGTAAATGGTGATTTGAAAAATGTGAAGAACTCTTTGAAAAATGTCCAAATAAAAACAAAAATTAGGTAAAAATAAAGAGATTTGGTGATACAATGCATTATTAAAAAATACCATTAACAAAAAAAAAATGACACAAACAGAGTTTAAGTTAGAAAAATGAAGAAGATGAATGGTTTGCTTGTAAAAGGTGGAAAAATACAGATAAATTGGTAAAGAAAAAGGTAGATTTTGATACAAATTACTTACCAGTTAAGTTGTACAGCGAAAAAGACTCGTGCATGACTTTGAAATCTTGATTTGAAGCCTATATCCAGAAGAAAAACAGTTATATCAAAGTAGATAAACGACAAAAATAGTTAGATTAACTCTTTTTGGTGTAGATCTGTTGATAGAATGCATTATTAAAAAATACCATGAACGAAAAAAAATGACACAAAGAGAGTTGAAGGTAGAAAAATGAAGAAGATGAATGGTTTGCTTGTAAAAGGTGGAAAAATACAGATAAATTAGTAAAGAAAAAGGTAGATTTTGATACAAAGTACTTACCAGTTAAGTTGTACAGCGAAAAAAACTCTTGAATCAGTTTGAAATCTTGATTTGAAGCTTGTAAACAGAAGAAAAATATAAGAAACAGTTAGATCAAAGTACATAAACGCCAAAAATAGTTAGATAAAAAGTTTTTTTAAACCTGATGTTAAATCTGTCGCAGTGAACCATATTAGACATGTGGCAACCCTAGAAAATACCATCATCGGAAAAAAATAGTTAGATCTGAGAAAATAAAAGAAGAATATGAGTTGTTCGCTTGAGAAAGGTCAAAATGAAAATGAAATCTGGGTAATAAAACCATATGTCGCATTGAACCATATTAGTCCTGTACAAAAACGAAACAAATAGTTAGATCTGATAAAATATAAGAAGAAAATGAGTTGTTCGCTTGAGAAAACTCAAAATAAAATCGACTTCTGGGTTTAAACCTGTAAAAAAACGCATGAAAAAGTTAGATCTGACAAAATATATGAAGAAAATTAGATGTTCGCTTGAGAAAACTCAAAATAAAAATGACTTATGGGTTTAAACCGATAAAAAAACGCATGAAAAAGATAGATCTGACTAAAAAAAGAGAAAATGAGTTGTTCGCTTTAGAAAACTCAAAATAAAATTGACTTCTGGGTTCTTACCTGTAAAAAAACGCATGAAAAAGTTAGATCTGACAAAATATAAGAAAAAAATGAGTTGTTCACTTGAGAAACTCAAAATAAAATCGACTTATGGGTTTAAAACTGTAAAAAAACGCATGAAAAAGATATATCTTACAAAATATAAGAAGAAAATGAGTTATTCGCTTTAGAAAACTCAAAATAAAATCGACTTCTGGGTTGTTACCTGTAAAAAAACGCATGAAAAAGTTAGAACTCACAAAATATAAGAAGAAAATGAGATGCTTGCTTGAGAAAGGTGATAACACTTACGAAAAAAGAGATACAACATCTTCAGATCTGCTTAAAAAAATGATATATTCAGATCTTCTCATTTGATACAGCTGAAAAGAGGAAGATGAAGAGGTGTTGTGTGCGCGTGAGAAAAACAGAGAAAAGAGGAAGGTTGAGAAGAAGTTGAAGAGTCTAGAGTGTGTGTGTGTGAGTGCGAAAGACATGAGAAGAAAAGAGATAGAGAGAGACAAAAAAAAAAGGAGACATAACTTCAGCATTTTGAATTTTTTTTAACCCTGTAAATTCTGTTTGATTGACACGTTAGCACTTTTTCCTATTGTAGAATGAAAAATTTGAATTGAATTGGATCAGATATATTATTTAATAGAGAAACTTTCCATTTGTTAGTTCACAATTGTATATAGTATTAGATTATATGAAGTCGTGAAGAGAAGAGATAACTCAATTTCATTTTTTTTTCTTTTTAAAAACAAATGAGAAGTCGTGCATTTGATGCCTGAACATCCCATGCAAAAGTAATACACTAACGTTATACTTTAGATGTGTAACATCCCATTTAATTAATAATATTAATTAAAGGAATGTCACGCAAAATAGTATTAGAAACAAAGTCCTGGAGTTTAAACTTAACTTCTTACAATTATCCAAGGTACACCACGATGCGAAAACTAAAACAGATACAAAGTGCAACAGAGTCAACATAGGAAATTAAAATATTGACTAGTACATGGGCCATAGCCGCAAAAAGAAAGCCCAAAGTAGAAAATCTAGCCCAAATGGCTAAGCAGTGGAACTATCACCTCCCTGTTGACCACGGGTGTTCCTTGCATCTGCTCACATCAACAAGTTGATGATCATCGCAAAAGAGAGAATCACACATACAAAATAAACAACAAACAACAGAAGGGTAAGCTAGAGCCAAAAGTGATTATATCATGTAATCAAACATACTTTCACAGTCAACTACTCATACATCATCCAAGCATGTTATGAACTTTCAATCAATACACTATGACTCGACTTGACTCATCCAGATACATATAATCTAGTCGGATTCTGCAGATGCTTGCACTTGTGGTGGATACCTCTGCTCACCCCCGAGCTATGTGTTACAAATGTTACAATGAATCAATCCCCTACACACAAGGTTAACCCTTAATGTGTTTCAGGCCTCCTACTACTCTCACTACAAGAGTCAGTCCGCGCTAAGTGAGACTAACTGATTCCTTAGAGTGTTAGGATGCAATCCTTACCTTGAATCCTTACCAAATTATATAGATAGGGCACCACCATGGACACCCCCTAACAGGAGCCATGGAATTACGTCCCGACCATTGAAGCACGACTCTGGAAATCTCACCTAGAGATTCTAAGGAATTACGCAATAACACAGACCAATGATATTCAATCAATCAAGAAGGATTTAACATGCATATACATATACATATCGCATACCAGCTCCTCATAATCCACCTCTTTCATATTCCCAGTGAATCCATACCAACCCATTATTCTTAAACCATGGATATGGAACTTCATCTCATACCAATACCATGCCACTTTGATAACAACCTTCTCAATTAGATCACATCCAAAATCATATCAAACCTATCATTTTCAATCCAAAGGTCACACAGTTCTTGCATACTTAACTCATTCATGCTTTTAACAGGGTAATGAAATTATACAGTAGATCATCCATCAATATATAAAACACAATAAACATCACACCAACACATGCATCAGCCTCGCTCAGGCCAGGAACCCTCGCTCAGGCGAAAGGACTCTTTCGCTCAAGCGACAAGCCCTCGCTTAGGCGAGACTACCAACTGTGAGGGTTGTTGGAACGCGAATTTTCGCTTAGGCGAGCCCCTCCTCGCTTGAGCGAGGCCACCCCTCGCCTAAAGGCAAAGTCCCTCGCCTGGGTTGAAAACTACAGCGACAAGCCAAAGTTCTCACGCGTTCTCGCTTAGGCAAGCCCCTCTCGCCTGAGCGAGATGCCTCGCTCAAACGAGAGCTCGAGTGTGAATCTGGCTTGTTTCTGCAAGTCTCGCCTGGGCGAGATAGGCCCGCTTGGGCGAGATAGGCCCGCTTGGGCGAGAACACGCGTTTCTCGCCATTGTTTCCCTGCAACAGTCACACCCAAAAATCCACACAACATACTAAGACATTTCATGCTCTCACAATAACACACCAGGCATAAAATCGCAAAACAACAATAGAACCGATAGGAAAATCGAATTACAGTAATAAGGCCTAGCTTCCCTTACTTGGAAAGGGGTTAGCCAAGGCTTTGACACTAGAACCGTGAAGAACAGTAGCTCAAAGAGCAGCTTCGAGGGGCGGAGTGGAAGAATGAGACTAAGCTTGCTTGGCTATGGTGATTCCAAACCCTAGTAGAGGATGACGACGGCAGCTCTAAGTGTGTGAGAGATCTGTTTTACGAAAATGAGCATAGTGGTTAGGGTTAGGGCACATTAGGTCTGGTTTTTCCTCTTTGGGCCGGCCCTCAGGCCCATTAGATTAAGGACAGCTATTAAAATATTAGAGTGAGAAAAACTGGACCTTACAAGATGTATTATATTTTTTAAACAAAATTATGTATGGAAATTGAATAAAAAGATTTATTCATATTAATTCTTAACAATTATGGAATACAAATTTCTTTCTCATTGAGTTTAATAAAGTTTTTGAATTATATAAGAAATTTTGTAAATAAATTGTATGATTTAGTTTTAAAATTATGTAATAAAGTATTTAGTATTTTTCATGAATATTAATAAAAAAATTTTAACATAATAAAATAGAAGGAATTGTTTTCTAGTATAGTGGCTGATTCTTCAAAGTTAGTTAGTTTCTTACAAAATGTGATTTCTAGAGGGTGTATAGTAGTTGGTTCCTCAAAGTTAGAATGTGCTTTTAGGTGTGAGGCTTTGATAAATGTTAATTGTTAATATTTTGTAATGAGAAGATTGAACTTACAATTTCTCTCATATCGTTCTTTCCAAATTCACCAAACCAACCTTATAACTAGCGATGCCAACGGGGCAGGTATGGTACGAGTAGTAGTTCCCTCGTACCTTACCCGCTGGATAAATATTTGTCCCGTATCGATATCCATTTGGTATCTGTTATGTGGATACTTGCCTATTTTTTCATATCTGCGGGCATCCACTGGTCTCCGTAGGTATTTACAAAATTATTTTAAAAAAATAAATATTTAATCATAAATTCAAATAAAATAAAATAAAATACATCATTATCATAAATTTTAAATAAAGTTCAAACAAACTCAAGTTCATACAAGTCCAAATAATTATAAAAATAAATATAAAATGACGTTCAATACAATGGAAATTCTTTAATTAGTGATTTGATCAACAAGCTCACTTTCTTTGATTAATTTCTGAAAAATAGTCAAATAATAAACCTCAACTGCCATGTGCCAAGTATTCTTATTTTGATTCCATCATTTTGACAACAAGCATACCATAAACGTCATTATTTATATAGGGTTTGATGTATATGACCAATTTCAAAGAAGGAAAAGAGAAGAATGTCAATGGGTGTACTTGAAAGAAGACAATGTACCAATACTTGAAGTTGGAAGAATAAGACAAAAGACAAGACAAGATGTGCAACTTAAAAAAAAATATATTATAATTTTTTTATTAATATATATATATATATATATATATATATATATATATGAGGGTATTTTTGTGAATTAAAGTTTAGCGGGTACGGGTATCCACGGGTATGGATACTATGATACCCGTACCTGCCCCGTTAATATGCGGGTATCAAAAATACCCGTACCCGCGGTAGCGGGTATCCATTTTTAATATCCGTTTCCTACCCATTGTGGGTTTTATCCGCAGATACTCGCGGGTACGAATATTTTTGACATCCCTACATATAACTCCCAAATGTTAGTGGTGGAGTTGAACCCACAACTTTTCTCACCTTCTCTTCTTACTTTATTACTAAGTTTCTTTATAACTCCAAATCAAAATAAACTTGAGTCAATTCATTGTGGACTAGCAAACTTTTGTAATCTAATTAAGTGTATTGTTATTAGGATTCCACAACCAATATGAAATTAATATGCAAACCATTTATGTTACGACCAAGTATACAAATATATTTAATTCACTATATTCTCTTTTGATGTGAAATTCAATCAGAAACTCATGCATTTCTTTCTGATAATCATATTTGTAACTCGATTTGACATTATTAAAGGTAAAACAAAATCTAGTTAAAAAATCCATGAAAGTAGTGACCCAAATTGCAATATTTGTAACTCGATTTGTCATTTCTCTTGTTCACGATGTTCTCAAAGTGTTTCAATTGTAACCACAATTTGTCATCCCGTTTTCACATTTGAATAGTCTATTTATATTTTCTCCCTTTTCGTGGCAATTAAATAGGATAAATATAAAGGAAAAATTACACAAATTGTAATAATTGCTTCAAAACCATCCATATTGTGTTAGTTGTGCCTACTCATCCCATGTTTTGTAGCAGTTATCATAGGCTAACTTTCCTTTCGATCAAACATTATTCCTTCTTCGATTCTGTTCAAAAAATCCCATTTTCGATGTTGTCTCCCTTCATGCACTATTCAAACTCTTCATTGTTCTTTGCTCACAAGAACCTTTGTATTAGCCTTATTTCGATCCTCTTTCTAGATATCTTGGATCTCGATACATTCTTCTCTTACTTATATTATATCATTCCTTTTGATACCCTTACCTCGATACTCTTCTTCGATGTCTCAATATACGATAGATACTCCCAAAGAGAATGCTGATTCATAACATTAATGAATAAGTATTCTCTTGATTCTCGAAACCAATTTTTTGAACAAAATGACACTCTAAATTCCTTGCCTCTCACACTTGTGCATTAATTGCGAAAACTTCATATGTTTATCCTAATGTTTGCATTTAATGCAATACCCTCGTCTATTTGTGTATAACTATCAAGTTATTATAGAAACAATATTATTCTTTTTAATGGGATTGGCCCATTGGTTCTTCACTTGCAACACCTTTCAACATTTCTTTAAAATCTCTTCAAATCCTCTTTCAACTTTTTATGCGCTCAATCTTTGCAATCTTGCTTTCTTACTCTCACTACTCTCTTGAACTCCTTTTCCTTTATCGAACTATTTGCTTTCATCTCCTACGTAGGATCTGAGAAAAATAAATAAATAAACAAAAATTTATTTAATAAATGCGAGGGCGAGAATCTCTAAGTTAATTAATGTAGAGATTGTCGTGGTTCAGTCGCATAGGAGATTGTCAGACCACCACACTAGGTAAACTTGGACCAAATGTTTCACGTGTCATAGATAAGGAAATGCATTGCATGTCCCACTCATGCACTAGAGGGGGATGATGTTCAGATAAGGATGAGGTGCAGATTAGGGAAGATCTGACTTTGGACGTGAGATTAGTGAAAATATTCTATTCTCAGGTCATGGAAGTGAGGGGAATGAGATCCAGACAATGAAGGTTTTTGGGATGAAGCTACGCACGAGAAGACGTGGGAAATGGAGGATCTTGCGAGACAAAGCTAGCCATAGTTGTTTCCGGGTAAGTGCAATTTTCGAGGACAAAAATTTTATAAGTTGGGGGGAATGTAAAACCCCAAAAAATAAATAAATAAATAAATATTTATTTATTAAATGCGAGGGCGGAAATCTCTAAGTTAATTAATTTGGGGAGAGAAGACAAGGAATAATACTAGCTCAAGTGGTTGAGAGTACTTGATTATATGAAAGAACTTGGGTTCAAGTCTTGTATGTGACATTGTGGTGTTAATAAATTATTTAATTTGTTTTGTGTGGGGATAAGATCTAGTGACTTAACGTATAAGGACATGTGTGCATAAAACATCATAAAACATGATTTGGTTGTGCTTTGGCTTTGGCTTTGTATTTGTAAGGGTGTGGGTTAGAACCTTGGTGAACACAAAATAGTTCTTTTGCCATTTCTTGTTTTAATGATATTATATGCAATTGTGTGACATATATATTGAGGTATGAAAGTCTTCTCTTGAACCAAATTCTTTTGCCATTTCTTGTTTTAATGATATTATTCTTATTATTAATTTTATTTTATTTTACCATTATTATTATTATTATCCTAATTACTATTATTATTATTATTTTTATTATTATTCCTATTATTATTATTATTATTATTATTTTATTTTACTATTATTATTATTATTATTATTTTATTATAATTATAATAATTATTTCTATTATTACTATTGTTATTATTATTATTATTATTATTCTTATTATTTTTATTTTATTTTACTATTATTATTATTACAATTACTATCATTTTTAATTTTATAATAATAATAATAATAATTATTATTATTATTATTATTCTGATTATTATTATTAATTTCATTATATTTTATTTTATAATTATATTTAGGATTAAATATGTTTTTGGTCCCTCAAGTTTTAGTGAATTTTGAAAAATTAGTCCCTCCTCGAAACTTTATACTAATTTACTCATTCATCTTTAGAAATGCGTGGATTTAGTCTTTCTTACCAAATTTTGTTAAGTTTATTTGACATTTTAAATGCATTTTATGATAATATTTAAGTTAACATTGAAGCGAAAATGTGTCAAACGGTATAGAGAATTTAAATATTATGATGAAATGCACTTGAAACGTAAATAAACTTAACAAAATTTGGTTAAAATGACTAAATCCACGTATTTCTAAAGACGAAAGACTAAATTGGTCAAATTTTTTGAAGAGGGACTAATTTCAAAATTCACTGAAACTTGAGGGACAAAAACATATTTAACCCTTATATTTATTAGTATTATTATTTTATTTTATTTTACTATTATTTTATTATATTGTTATTATTATCATTGTTTTGTTTTATTGATGATTTTATTATTAGAATTATTTTTTTGTTATTGTTTTATTTTATCATTATTATTATTTTATTTTATTAATATTACTTTTTTATTATTATTGTTTTATTTTATTTTATTATTATTTTCATTTTCATTATTATTTTTATTTTTAACATTTTTTTTATTATTATTACTATTATTACTATTATAATTATTATTGTTTATATTATTATTATTATTATTTTATTACTATTTTTATTTTTATTACTGTTTTTTATTATTATTACTATTATTCTCATTTTATTTTATTTATAATTATATTTATGATTATTATTATTATTTTATTTATTTTATTTTACTATTATTTTATTTTATTAATATTACTGTTTTATTATTATTGTTTCATTTCATTTTATTACTATTTTCATTATTAGTATTTTTATTTTAAAGATTTCTTTTTATTATTATTATTTATATAATAATTATTATTATTTATATTATTTTATTATTATTATTATTATTATTATTATTTTTTATTTTTATTTTTATTTTTATTATTTTCATTTTATTTTATTTTATAATTATCTTTATTGTTATTATTATTTTATTTTATTTATGATTTTATTATCATTATTATTTATTATTATTACTTTAGTTTGTTTTTATTATTTTATTATTTTATCCTATTAGTATTATTGTTTAATTTAATTTTATTATTATTTTATTATAATTTTTTTATTTGTATTGTTTCGTTTTATTATTATTATTGTTATTGTTGTTTTTCTTACTATCATTATTACTATTTTATTGCTCGTGCGATATTTCAGGGCAATGGTTGTGTTCTTCCTGGTTTGTATATTGTTTGGTTATCCAGAATTGTGTGTTGGGTATAACACTTTGTTTTGATAGTTTTATGTGAATTTATTGTGATTCTCCGGGATGTATAAAAGCAAGAATATGATTGTGTTTGATGTATGTCCATGTCATATTGTGTAGTTGAATTCAAATTAATGATATGAAAGTGTACTGAGTGTCTTGTGTAAATAGGTTCATTAGAACATATTCTAGAGTGCCAAATAAATTACCAGTTACTGGTGTGGTGTATGGTGGAACGCAGTAAACTGCCAGGAGATAGGCCACAAAGTGAACTCTAGAGTAAAACCCAAGAGTTGGTGCTTGGCGACAGAAGTGATCTCGCCAGGCGGTGTGTTGTAGAGCTATGCTTGGACCAAAATCCAGTGGGTTGGCGCCCGACGACACCAAGTGTTCTGCGAGGTGGTCTAGAACGTGAGTTAAGCTAGCGACGTGGATGTTGTGCTAGACGGTTTTGGATGCAGTGATGGATTACGCGAGGGATTCTACACTTCTTTAGATGGAGGTCTTGATGCGATGCTTTGTTGGGGCCCAATTATGAGTGTAACTTGTATTGGGGTAACACGTGGCCACTCGAGGTTGTAGTGGTAGTTTTGGAAGTCTAGTGGAGTGTGCAAGATCGTGGCTCGTACGGTAGGGTTCCGAAAGATTGCCCTCTTTAGTGTATTTGATTGAGTTTGGTAGTCTGGGGACAACTACGGACTGCGGTTCATTTTGGGGAACTCCACTTGGTGTCGCAGATTGTGGTCATGGCAATTTATTTTTGTGTTTGGACTATTAGGTGGTGGCCTGTAGTCAGAGGGGCGAGTAGACACTCGTGCAACAAAGATCGATCAGTGTACTCATTAAAGGGTGTAGAATCAAGAGGCGTCTAGAGAAAGATTTGGACGTCTAGGATTAAGGGTTGTGGCTTGTGTAGCGCTCTTACTTGGTTTTGGTGAACATGTAAGGGTTATTCTCTTGCTAGGTTTTGGTGAGTAGGCAATGGTGGTTGCTTGTAATCCTAATAAAAGTGATGTTCTTACCGAGTTTTGGTGAACATATAAGGGTTGTTGCTTATTCTTCCCAAAAGGTGTTGGGGTGCAGGAAAGGAAACAAGTTGGTTATGAGAGAATAGTATACTATGTGATGAGACTTGGGAGTATTAGAAGTGTTGGAATATGTAATGGTTATTTATTATTTTGTGTAGTGCACTTTTATTCTTTTGAGCTCACCCTATCTGCTTGTGTTTGACGATGATCGTGTAATACTTTACACGGGAGCAGATGGTGTTGCAGGTGTTGCTGGTGAAACATATTTTCGGAGAGGGGCTAGCTTGGGAAAAAGCCTTTATGATGCTTTCTTGTTTTATGGATTTTAAACATTTTGTAAACATTTATCTTACTAGACTCGGAATTTGTAATCGACAATTATAGTTTGTGGATTTTGGTTTGTTATGGTATAGTAAATGTTTTAAATTTTCCCGCGTTTTGGGAATAGGAATTATCATAAATGTGATTTTATACTTATTTCCCTATTTTAATTATTTAAATTAGTAATATCCGGTCGGGATGTTACATTTGGTATTAGAGCAATGGTTTTCAAAAGATTTTTAGGCCTTGGGCAGTGAGCTTGTCATGTTTCGGTTGCGAAACTCTTTGTGTTTGATTAAATTGCTAAGTCACCTTGAGTGAGGCTCATGTGTTATGTTGAATGATAGTACATGTTGGGGTGCGAGTTTATAGTCTCGACACCAACATCTAGGTAGTTTTCAACCAATTTAGGTTGTGTTGGATGTCCCATCTAAATAGTAGGCCGCAAGTTCAAGGTGAATCTCATAGGCTTGTTTTTTGGAGGGAATGGGAATGAAACTTGAAGCATTAAGAACATAAACTGTCTTGGTAGAGTGATGAGGGTGCACACTCATGACTATATTAGAGATAATTTCCTTTCTTAATACTAAAGGTTTTGGTATAAGGGAGGAAAGTATAGTTTGAGTTTGTTTCCTATACTTTTCTTATGTTTGTGCTTTTGTGGGAGCGTGTTTGCTATCTGTAGGGACAGAGGAATGCAGATTCAAGGTCAAATCTAACCTACTTGCTTTGCAAGGGTTGGGTAAGGCCCTTGAGACAATCTCTTGCTCGGAGAGGTGATTATGCAAAAGGTTGAGAATCGGTGACCGAGGAATATTAGGTGGTGGTTTAGTGGGCAGAAGGCAACATCGGAGTTTAAAAACAACACATTAAACCAAGGGATCTTCTGGAACAATTTCTCGGGACTAATACCACAAGTTGTGCAAGAGAAATTGAGTTCAAATGTTAGATTAAGAAAAGGTATCAGTGCATGCGTGTGCAACAAAGTTAAGAAGTCAAATTGGTACTACATCTAAGCATAGGTCTGAGGTCAGAGGTGGAAAGTGGAAATGTTTGAGGCTAAGGCTAAAAAAAGGAGGTAGGAACTAGGAAGGGAATAAGGGAGGAAGGATCTCAAGAGGTTATTAATGAATTTTCTTGTAGTGATGGGCATTTTCAATATGCTTGATTTGTCTAGACATAACCTTTCTCATTTAAGCATATTGATGTTCAATGTCACTACTCATTATGGAACAATGAACTCAGTGCACTAGAGTTACCTTGTGGGTCCTACGCCTTTACACTTTTTGAGGTCACTATTATCACAAGTCTTAAGCCTATGGTTGAAACCTACCGCATTGTAGCCTTCCCCCATGACACTACACTCGAAGTCAAGATTCAATGGGACATAGACACTTTTTGGCAAAGAACATCATTGATGACCCCACCATGCTTGTTAGTCCTTAAGAACACTTGGCTTTCTTGGTGTATTGGTTATGCACCCATATTTTTTGGCCTTGTTCGTTCCAAATTTTCCTTAACTTTCTCAACTTAGCTTATATTGTCCATAACGACTCCCTATAAATCTGCCTACCCAAACTCCTCCTAGTCAATGTATATACCATCTTATTCAAGGATATTGACCTCTACAGCTCCTCAAAACCACAAGAGAATTTTTATGGGTCCTTGTGGTTTATCCACCTTTGGTTAGTTTTAGTCTTCAAGCCCATCATGCCCCTTGCAGAACCTCACCCTCATAGTCATCCCCTTGAGGGAACCATTTCAATTCCCCTACAAAAATTTGGGTAAGTTATGGCATTTATTTATGTGTATTGTGACATTTTCAAATGCTATTATTTATGTGTGTGGCATTTTCTAAAAATGCATAGATCTTGCCATCAAAAAGTATAATATGACATTTTAAAGTGAAATGCTGCAACAACCAACACTTTACACATTGTATAAAGTGGTGTTTTAAAGATGACTTATTTAGTTATTGAAAAACAAATCCAATGAAAAAAATGACACTTAGAAACACTATAATTACCATTACAAGAAAATCGTGTATTTCAACGACATGATCCGTCGATAAAAGTGGATATCTGTTGGTAAATTGTAATTTCTGACAGATTTTTGACGGCCAAAATTCACTTTTGCAAAATGTTTCACTCTTCTCCAAAGTTGCGATGGAGTCAACCTCGGAGGTGGCCCATCCGTTTCAACTTCTCCTTTGCAAAATGCCCTAGTGTTCCTCCTAAAAGGATGATCACTGGGCAAGAACCGACAATGACAATCAAACTAACAACTTTTCCTTTCATAATTTAACGTGAATGACTAGTGTGCACCATGCAATATGAACAAGCTAATCTATCATGTGTGCTCCAACCGAATAACATCTTATATGCAGGAAAGTCATTAATAGTCCACATCAAAGTTGCCCTCATTCGGAAATTTTGCTTCCTTGAAACATCATAAGTCCAAATACCACTCCACAGCTTATTCAAATCATCAATCAAAGGCTTTATATAAACATCTATCGATGCCTTTGGATTAGATGGACCTGGTATTAGACACGTCAAAAACATATAAGACTTAGTTATACACATCTTAGGTGGAAGATTGTAAGGAGTAACAATCACATGCCAACAAGAATAGGATGATGACGATGCCTGAATGTACGTATTAAATCCATCTGAACATAGATCAAATCAAACGTTACGGGGATCACTAGCAAAGGATGGATGCTTTCAATCAAAGTGCTTCCAAGCTTGCCCATCAGATGGATGACATACCATGCCTTGTATTTTGTTCTCATCATGCCATGTCATATGTTGTGTTGTTTGCATTGAAGCAAACTTTCTTTGTAGTCTTGGAATTATAGGCAGGTAGAACATGGACTTTAAAGGAATTGTTTTTTTTGTTCTGGCTTGGATGGATTGTGAGGTTGCCCACAAAATTTGCATTGGAGCAAGGATGCATAATTTTTTCCATTATCATTGTCATAGAAAAGCATACAACCATTCACACAACAATCAATCTTCTTAGACTCCAACCCCAACTTTGAAACTAATTTCCTTGCTTCATAATAATTGTTGGGCAAATAATTATTTGGTGGTGTTAGATCAAAAATGAGTTTTGCAATGTTGTCCAAGGCTTGATTGGGAACGTTCCAGTTGGATTTGAAGGACAAAACTCTAATGCATATTGACAATTTTTACTTTGTTACCCCTTCAAATATAGGTTCATTTTCCTTTGCTAATAAATTGTAAAATCTCTGAGTGAACTCATTTGGAGACTCTTTTAAATGACTATCGTCTTCTTCTTCAAATGAAGCATGTTGGCCAAGAGCATTATTCAACATCTCTTGCATATACATAGCTTGATTCATCTTAGAGGTATGATCAACTCTACTTGAACTAGGAAAATGTCTTTCATGTTCACCCGAATAAATAAAGGGCACTTCTTCACCGTGAAATGTCCAAATATAGTAATCTGACATGAATCCTTTTTTTGTATAGATGAACTTTAACTTCCTCATCTTTCAAAATGTAAGTACATTCGCACTTGAAGTAGGGACATTTAATCCCTCCCTCAAGAGCATAATATTTAAATTGTCGAGCAGTCTAGATAAACTGTTCAACTCCTATCACAAAAGTTTCCTTCAAGCCTGTCCTACCACTATAACAACGGTCATACACTCAACGATAGTGGCTGGGAACTTCGGCCATGTTCTATGACAAGGCAAACAAGGACAGTGTTACTTTTGTGGTAGTGAAAGAACATAGGACTTAACTAATAAACCTATTACTACTTAAGTCCAACATGAAAGGAAACCTTGGATTACCAATTCCTATTTCGTATCTTACAAACCTTCAATGGTAAGATACGTCAGAAGATAAGAGTGACAAAGTGCAGTAGAAAAGAATGAGAAGAAATTGAGGAAAGAGGTTTAAATTGATAAAAATTGTGTATAATTGGGAGCTAGTATATGAACTTTTCAACACTTAGAATTAATTGTAGTCTTATTTGAGTGTTTTAAACTTTTATAAAGTAGTATATATATTAGAAGTTGAGTTTTATGTAGATTTTAAAACATGAGTTGATCCATAGCTTTATTTTACCATGTCTTATTTGACTGTTTTAAACTTTTAAAAAGTAGTATATATATTAGAAGTTGAGTTTTATGTAGATTTTAGAAAATGAGTTTATCAATAGCTTTATTTTACCACTTTAAACTAGGTACATAAAATTAGCTTAGTTAGTGAATCTAGTGCATTAAATTATGTCTAGTTTTCATTCTTTTAGGTGAATAAAAGACTAACATGTATTTGGTAACTTGTGTGCAGGATAAAACATTCTAAATAATGGTTGAAAATTGATTGGAAATTTGAATTCGTGGCATCTAGCAGCTGCACATAAAGATGAAGCAAAATTTAATAGCATTTCTAGAATGGAAGTTTGACCTTAGGGTTGACTTTTAAATATGAAGGCTGGATTGGTGATTCAAGAGTTGGAAGCCCTAAAGAACACTAAAAGGGATTGGAATACAACGAAGGTGTCATGAAATCAACACTCATTCCACCAACCATAGTTAGTTTAGTTAGCTTTTGGTAATGACTCTATGGTATTTTTAACTAGAGTAGGTAGTTGACAACTAGGTGTGTTATTGGCTGTATAAAACACTCAAAATAGAAACCAAATCATGAATTTAAAAGTTCACACTAGTTTTAACACACAAACCAAAGACATCAAAGCTTCTTCAAAATAATAAGTTCATAACTCATACCAGAATCACCAAAATTGAATCACCTAGACTGCCCAATTAAAGTCCAATTCGAGAATAGTCTTTCTCCAATTAATCACAACCAATTTGGCACCTAACAAATCAAATAGACCAAATTTCTCAACTAGGCACAACATTTCTAATTCAAAAGTGCAATTAGAAACAAACATAATTAATAAGTAAATAAATATGCAACAATTCAGATAAAGTAACAAACATGTGACAAATTAAATTTATACAAAGATAAAAAGAATTTATGTGCAGTAGGTTTCCATAAATTTGCCAAAATAGGGAGTAGAGAACTCCATAAATCTTCCAAAATCACCTTATAAATCTTCAAACAAGTTAGAAACAATTTGATTAAATTATGTGCATCATAAGTTAATCAAGCCTTACTATTAAGCACTCCCCAAGTCCATAAATCTGCCTCAAGCCCCAAGTGAATAAATCTGCCCTAAATCCATCTCAAACACTAACACTTTAAATGCATGACTACCCTAATAAACCCCTGCACTAAACACTACCAGGCAATATCAACATTTTACAACTGAACTCAACAAATGCATAAAAAGTAGAGCATTGCACAATCTGCAATGGGAGACCGTGATGCATATGACCCAAAAACAACCATAACAAAACCTATAGGTTTTAACAGCCTATATGAATTACCCACAAGCCAGATGCAACCACAACAATTCATTCATAAACAGCCAAACAACCATCAAACAACAAACACAAGATAAGCACTGTTAATATTAGAATTTATGAACAAAACACAAATTTGGCAGTGGGTGCATTCTCAAACATTGCGACTTACCTTCCTCGACGATGCAACCACAAAATCAGCAACCTCCCTCGCAGCCCCGGTCACGTGAACATCCTAGCCTCCCTCAGCAATGATCCACATCTTTGATGTGCAGGACCTACAAAACACATTACGATTCAGACGTGATGGATTGGATGGCGAAAAAAAGAAGAAAAAAACTCATCGTGTCCGTCAATGATGTGCCGACGTGAGGCTTGCAATGGCGTCAACGATTACCGAGAAGAGAAGGCTTGAGAAACGTTGATGGCACTGGCACTAACAACACCATCATTCTGATCGGATCTCCGCGCCCGACCAGCTTCTTCCAGGCGGGGCGAGAAGGCGAGGCGAGAGATTGGAGAGAGTTAGGAGAGGGGATGTTGCGGGGAGATGACCTGATTTAGGGGAAGGAGTCTTAAATGTTTAAGTTTATTCTCGACTGACATACGGAAGGATTTACCGATGGAAACGACCGTCAAAAAAGGTCAACTGCCGTACCGACTATATTACCGATGGATCAATGGTCCACTATATATTCTCACCGAATTACCGACAAATGTTTCTATCGATAATTTTTTCATACAAATCCACCGATAAATCCATCAGTAAAGAAAAATTTTTGAAAGGAAATTGTTCTGTCGGTAAATATCTGCCGGTAATAATACATTTTTTGGTAGTGTACATTATATTACGACATTTATAAATGCCATTATTATAAATAATTCTTAAGTAAAATATTTTATTATTTATTGTTATCCACCTATATTTCTAATTCATAATTAAATATAATATTTTTAATAATGACAATTTAAATTATATAACAAAATTATGAAACTCAAATATGGGACTGTATACAAAAAAGAAAAAAAAACATATTTTTGTTTTGTTTCATTTATTGTTCAACAATTTCAATGTCTTCAAGAGGGAAATATCCAAACTTTTGTCAAATCATATTACAATTTTACATTTAAACCTATTTATAATTTGTTTTGCTTCTACCACTATATCATGCTACATCATTTGGAGATGGTGTACCATATTCAACATCATGAGCATGTAATGAATAAAGAATATAAGTAATTAAATAATTTTAAAATAGCAATACAATAAGTTTAAGTAATTTTCTTGTGAAAATTATACCTCATTACCAGATGGGTGTACCAAACCAACAACCATTTCAGCGAGAGGTTCTAGAACATATTCTTTAGGAGCATGTATGCAATCAATGTTTACATTTGGTTCTTGATAGTTGAAAGCTCACTATCAAGAAAGATACATTTGCATAAGTGTATCTTTCTTAAATTATCATTTGGCCAAAGTTCCCACCTTATACCCATTTCTTTAAGAACCTTTCGAGCTTTTAGATTTTCTTTTGATTTCGTAAGATCTTTAAGCAAAGTGTATATAAACCATTGTCACAAATGTTGTCCTCAATAAGCATGACATCTAGACAATGGTGCAACAAGTTGTTCCCAATAAGGAAAGTAAAAAATATACTTATCTTTCTCCATTATTCTACTCCAACAACTTCATCATTGTTTCCTCAACCTCTCTTATTTGTATTATATATTTCTAATGGATTTCCAAATGTAATTGTGACAACAAAAATCGCAACAGGATGACGAGCTAAAAATAAAATTTGAAAAACCAGACTTTGGAGTTGCCATCATAGTTTATTCTAGAAAACTATGAAAAAACCGAAAAGATAAGACAAGCTTTGCAAAAACTGGATTTTGGGTCCGAGAGTTGGTTACGCGTAGAGAAAGTGTTAGCACCCTACAACATCTATCCTAAGTTGGTACCTTTTATTAAATATTCAAAAATATATGTGGTTTTCAAAGTATTTAATTTTCTCCAAAAATAAGATAACATTCTTAAAGCAGAAATTATTTTTATTTTTATTTGGACTTAACAAGGATGTACCTCATTCCTATGTATTTTGTTTCAATGGAAAGTCAGGGACCTGGTATTTCTAAATGGAAACCTATTTAGAAAACTGTTTGGGGCACATTTTGATTATTTTGAAAATAAACTCGACAAGGATTGACCTTATTCCTATGTATCTCCATTCACAATAAAAAATCAAGGATCACATAGTTCTGAACGAAAACCTTTTGAAACATGTTCATTTTTTTTATATTTTTTGGTATTTTTTGAATTAATTGAAAACAAACACAAAGAGAAATGAGGAAATATTTTTTTTATGATTTTTAGATTAAGATATTTGTGAATAATAGAATAATCCCTACAAGAAAAAGGCAAAAGTTAGGTGTAAAACGAAAGTGCGTACAATATTAAAATAAAATATAATAAAAGTCGGGAATGTATAAATCAAAGAAAAATATCTGACAAACCTTCCAAACTTTTCAATTCCTTTTCTTTTTTATTAATCTCTCTTTAATTCCCAACCTTACAACTACCTTTTATAAGGTTATTGTTTTTCTCCCAAAATAGGTAAAAAAATGAGGTATGTTTGTGGAGTGGTAATTGGAGATATAGATAGAAGTGTAGAGAATTATTTTTTCGATCCTCTTTCATGTGACAGATTGTATATTTATATACACAATATAATACCAATGTAATCCTGGCCTTAATTATAATACACAATATAGGAAGGGATTAATCATGATAGCAGCACATTGCAGGATCAAAATCAAACATAATATCAAGGATTTTGATTTTAATTATTATCAAGAATATTGCTTCTAATTATTAGAGTCAAATGAATACTTTCTCTAATTGAAAAAACTGATGCAACACATCATAAAAATCAAATCATAGCAAAATATTAGGATATTATTCTAATTATTATCAGAAATATTGCTTCTAATTATTAAAATCATACATTTCTCTAAAAACAATATATTTTCTAATAGCCACGTCACATGAAGAGTATTGTGATGAGTGTAAATAACAAAGATTGGGGAAAGATATATATATATATATATATATATATATATATATATATATATATATATATATATATAACCTTGGGTTAATGAAAATGAGTGTGATAATTGAAACAAATCGGGCTCTCCCTTCTCTCTTTTTTTTTCTTATTTTATTTTTTAATTATTTTTGTATTATACATATTTTTTATTCTTTTTGTACTAAATTTAAAGTTTGAAAATCTCTAAAGAAAACTTATTTCACCCTTTTACCCACCATCAAATAAAAACATTTTTTTTTAAAAATAATTTTTTTACTTGAACGAAATTGGTTGTTGACTGTTGCCCCTTTTTACTTATATTTTACTAGATAAAATGAAAACTAACTTTCTCATGTTATCAAAGTAAAAGATAAGTAAGGATAAAAACACTGATTTCGTCCGGGTTCAAAGAAGAAACAATGAAGAAAGAAGAGAAATTAAAAAATGAGTAATTTAAAACTGATATAGATACGATGGCCAATTCCATGAAAAGGGTAACAACCATTCCCATTGAGAGGGTTTGATATAAAATTTGAAGCTTTTTTTTACCTGTTTGATATATGGATTAGATCAATCCTAAGGAGAGGGCCTATGTCAAAATGATTTTATGATCATTACCAAGTAGTGGGCCGCGGTCCAAAAAGAAAACCTATTCGACCATCCTAAAGGACAAACCATGATCCAAAAGGAGAACCTAAATTTGACCATTGCTTAGCAGATGATTGACATCTCTAAAGGACAACCTGAATTTGATCATTGCCTACTAGAGGATTGATATACAAAAAGAGAATCTGAATTCGATCATTGTCTAGTAGGGGCCTATATACAAAAGGAGAACCTAGATTCAACCATTGTCTAGTAGAGGGCCAATATCCCTAAGCAAAACCTAAAATCAACCATTGCCTAATAGGGAGTTGACATATAAAAGGAGAACTTGGATTCGACCATTGCCTAGCAGAGAGTCGATATCCCTAAGGAGAACCTGAATTTGACCATTGCCTAGCAAATGACCGACATACAAAAGGGGAACTTGGATTCAACCATTTCCTAACAGAAGGCCGATATACAAAATAAGAACTTAAATTCAGCTATTGCCTAGCAGATTGTCGATATACTAAAAGACAACTTGGATTCAGCCATTCCTAAGTAGAGGGTCATTATCTGAAAGGATCTGGTGACCAAAACCAAGTAGCGGGTCTCGATCCAAAAAACATGGACTTGACCATTCCCAAAGGGAAGCTCGTTATCCAAAAGGAGAACCTGGATTTGATCATTTACAAGGAAAAAGTTTTATCCAAAAGAACATAGACTCGACCATTCCCAAGGAGATGGTTTTTATCTAAAAGAAAAACTTGCACGATGATGTGTACATGATATATGAATGTGTGGATGCATGGGTGGAATTCATATGAGACATTTGCTTTTCTTTTCTTTTTCATTTTTCATTTTTCTTTCCTTATCCATTTATTTAATTTTAGTACTTGTTATTTTGGGGACCATAAAAATTGGGCTTAAAGGTCATAAAAAACTGGGCTTGGGACTTGTGTAGAAATTGGGCTTAAAGGACCATAAAAAACTTTTTAAATATCAATATATATATATATATATATATATATATATATATATATATATATATATATATATATATATATATATATATATATATATATATAAATTTAGTT
>Ga0214544_1005857_pt1 | contig 23364 bp, 9 predicted proteins | sample CNSS3metaG_FD_160074 | JGI IMG/M metagenome (GOLD analysis project Ga0214544, IMG submission 160074) | Root nodule microbial communities from cowpea collected in UCLA plant growth center, Los Angeles, California, USA - CNSS3 | ecosystem: Host-associated > Plants > Roots > Nodule | place: USA...
GAGAGGTCACTTTGGTGACTTCTTGATTCAATTAATTCATTTAAAATATTAAACAAAACCAAAATTTGATTATATATTTATTCCAAAACCAAATATATTTATTTTATATATTAAACAACCAAAAAAAATATATAAAATAAATAAAATTATTTATATTCTAAAATATAAATCCTTATGTTCAAATGTCTTGAACCCAAAATTCAAAATTAATTAATTAAAATAAATTTACTTCAATTAGGGTTTTAAGAAATCCTAGGATTTTCAATTTGGGGTTTTTCTCCCAAAAACAAAATTGGGATTAAGCGTGTTTCAGAATTAGGGATTTAGGGTTCTGAATAGAAATTAATTAAATTAACCAAAGACAAACATGAATCAAGTATGAGTGACTCTGAAACCACATGTCAGCATAAACGCAGAATATGATCCTAATATATTGTAATAATCAATCATAAACTCATAAACAATATCTCATAGCCATATTGATAATCATGTTGTAAATAGTAAACGGAAGCGTACCTGAATTGGCTATAAGGATAATATTAGAGCACTCCTATATGAGCAGTGATCTTCCTCCTGTAGAGCACCTTGATTTCCCTTTGATTTTCTCTCTTGATGGGGATAAGAAGAAAGGAACAGGAAAAGTACGTTATGACTCTCTGTGCGCTCTCAGAAGGGGACCACGACCATTTATAATCTGAATTACTTAAGTTTTAGTAAGTTTTAGTATTTATAATTTGGCCCCTCATCAAATTAAAAATTATTAACTGGTCTCTACACAATATTTATTTTCATGACATATGTCTTTAGCCAAATATTTAATTTAGTCAGATCACTTTATTATTTAACTTTATAAATAATAACCCTAACACATTTAGTTATGTGTCATATATATGCATGACCCAAAATTACTAACATAGAATCAATAATGTGCTCGTTATATCGGGTAAGGATCCATATTTGAGTATTTTGAAATTCTCTTCATGAAACCCGTTCGTATACCTAATCACCTGCATGTCTCTTTCGTCGACATTTTATCTCCAATTCAACAATAATGTCATGCTTTTTGTGCGCATGTCAAATATTTATATAAACAATGAGCAATTATCAAAGACAAAAACAATCATGTCAATGACAATTTTGTTTTAATATGACATTATGATAAACGAAAACTCACATAATAAATTATTATATTGTTAATTTCTTATGTGTGTCCACTTGCATCATTATTTTTGAAATCTTTGTGAAATTATTTCGAAACTGTCAAGATAGCCTCTCTTGACAAACACAACATCATAGTATTTTTGTTTTCTTCTTTATTAAGTATTTGATTATTTAAACGAGTTCAATTTAAATCTATGTATATAATTTGTTATTCATCATTGTTGTTTATTTTATTTCATTATAAGAAAAAATGTCATTAACGATAGAGAAGATGATCATAAATCATGATAATTGTTGAAGGAAGAAATTGACATATGGAAACCATTGCTAATGTGGTGTTAAAATAATTTATAGGTAGTTAATTCATAGATAAATAAATATCTCTGTGAGTAAATTGTTTACAGTACATAAGTTTGTCAATTCACGTACACATTCGTTTAAGTAATTTAGACACACAAAAAATCTTAATAACTCATTTACATAATAATCCATTGATAAATAACATAAAAATAAACTTTTGAATAAGTCATTATTAGAAAACTATGTCAACAATTTTGGAAATCATCTAAAAAATCATATAATTGAATAGCAATGTGCAACATATAGTTATGTATAATATATATATATATATATATATATATATATATATATATATATATATATTACGTAAATTACTATATTAAATATGAATTAAATTGAACTCAATTAACCTATCTTAAGCATTCAAACAACACCTTAAAGAAATAAAAAATATTAAATGTTAAAAAAAAATCATAGTAAGATAAATAAGAAATGAAAACTGATCTAATAATCTTTAACCCAATATTATAATAATATAATAATTGAATAATTTAGAGTTTTGAAATATTTATCAGGAAAGTCACTTGCATTATTTTAAATAATATGAAAATAAGGTAAGATTTAGATGAAAAAAGGAAGTAAATATTTTTATCCAATAATATAATAATTGAATAATTTAGAGTTTTTAAATATTTATCTGGAAAGTCACTTGCATAATTTTAAATAATATGAAAATAAGGTAAGATTTTAGATGAAAGAAGGAAGCAAATTTTTTTACACGTGAGACATGAGAAGTTATAAAAATATTACATTGAGAGTTAATCATACATCATTTGTATATTCTTAAAATTGACTATATCACAAAATATATTAGTGGTGAAAAAACTTTCAATTTAATTAACTTGACAATAAAAGACAATCCATTAAAATAAAAAATCGTAATTACAAACTATGTTAAAATTTGAGTTATAGTTTTTTTTTTTTTTATATCAAGGTCATAGTCAAACAATCATTAAAGACTTAAATAAAGCAGTGTAGAAAATAATAATATCTTCAATATGTTGGAATTGTTTTATTAAGATAAATTAGGGGGAAATTGATCATGTATGAATTGCCTGCCTATATAAGAAGTTTGATACAAAACCTTAAAAATTTACATTTGTATATATTATTTTTCTTATAAATCACTTAATTTTTTACTTTTACTCGATGTAGATTTTATAGATTACCCTTAAATTTCTAAAACAATATGCAATTTATAATAATTCACAATAGGTATGATTTAAAATTCCATAGATTATACTTTAAATACACAACGAATAAGTGAGATTCAATTTAATGACAAAGATGAAAATATACTAGGATGAAAAAAATATAGATGATTTAAAAAATATATAATTACTCATATAGTACCCAGTTTGGGGCTAGTGTGTCAAATAGGTACCCAGTTTAAAAAAAATGTCAATTGCATCCCAACTTTTGAAAAAAGTACTTCAATCAGGTCCTTTTCAAACAGAATTGACTAACGCCGTTAGCCAATGTGCCACGTGTCAGTCTGTGATTTTTTTAATTTTTTTAATTTCTTTTTATTTTTTTAAAATGTTTTTGAAAAAAAAATAAAAATGCCACGTGTCAACATGTCAAGTCCATGTGTGTGACATGTGGCATTGTCAGTGCACGTGGCATTGCAATGCCACGTGTCAGTATCATTATGAGATGTCATTGTTGATTTCAATTTAGTCCCCATATATGTTTTGTGTTTCAATTTAGTACCTACTTATATGTATCTGATTCAATTTTGACCTAATATTTTTTAATAATTAAAATTCATTTTTTATAAAATTAAAAGTAATTAATTATAAAAGTTTTACAAAAATGAAGTATTTGATATTTATATTAAAATTTAGTGCTAAAGTCATTTTTAATAAAAAAAATTAGTATAACATTCATACCAATAGAAATTTTGGTTTAAAATTAGTAAGAGACAATATTGTTCTATTTTGAAAAAAAAAAATTAACAAAACATGAGTACTTAATAAAAAAGTAATTAATAAAGTAATATGTTAAAAAGTCGTTTTTAATGAAAAAAATTAGTATAACATTTATACAAATAATAAATTTGGTCTGAAATTAAGAGGAAAAATATAAATATTAGTACTTAATTTTGTAAAAATATTTATACTTAATTATTTTTAATCTTATAAAAAATGGATTACAAAAATATTTTAATTTTTAAAAAAATTTGGGATAAAATTGAATCAGATTAACATACTTAGGTAATAAATTGAAAGACTTAATTCATATTTTGGTGGTCCTCTAATTAAGATGTATGGTTCATTTTGGTCCCTTAATTTTTGTGAGGTTCAATTTAGTCCTCCAGTTTTTTAAAACAATTTAATTTGGTCCCTTCCGTTATCTTTGGTTAAACGGCGTCAGAATAGTGCAGCTGTGTCACTTTGGAACAAAAACGTGGCAGGTTTTTTGATAGCTGGAGGGAGAATTGGTCAACCCTAATTTCACAATTCATCTTCTTTGTGCAGGAGTTCTTCAACATTTGGTGTACAATGTCGAGGGGACACTCTTCTTCTTCTTCGTAGTGTACTTCACGGATAATGCAAAATCCAAGCTCATCTAGTCATGGTGGTGGCTTTTCCTCTCACGGTGGTGGCTTTTCCTCTCACAATGGAGCACCATATTACAACTGTGGGCAGCAAACACTTCCTCTTCAAATCCACAGCCAAGACGACAATGAACACTTCACCTTCGAATCCTTCTTCTTCGTTTGGTTTTTCCGGGATTGATTATGCTTCTCCACCAAACCCCCCAATTTGATCTTCAATTCCCTATTTTCAAAGAACCCTAACCCTAATAGATTTACCCCTTTCAAAACAAAGTTAATTTTTTTAACTCAAGTCCACATCACCCAATCTCAATACACTGCCACCTAATGAATAGATGGCACACTATCACATTAAAACAATTTGTCGTTAATTTTTTTAACGATGTTAACGTCGAGGACTAAATTGAACCTCTTTCAAAAACTGAAGGACTAAATTGAACCTCAAAAAAATTAGAGGACCAAAATGAACCCCACATCATAATTAGAGGACCAAAAGATGAATTAAACCTAGATTGAAAAAAAAGACATATATGAGGACTAAATCGAGATCAACACAATGACATCTGACTGACAATGCCACGTGTCACACACAAGGACTTGACACGTGGCATTTTTTTTTCAAAAAAAATTTAAAAAAATTTAAAAAAAAAATTAAAAAAAATTAAAAAAATTTAAAAAAATCAAAAAGTCACAAACTGACACATGGCACGTTGACTAACGATGTTAGTCAACTCCGTTTAAAATTGACCTAATTGAAGCACTTTTTCAAAAGTTGGGATGCAATTGACACTATTTTTAAACCGGGTACCTATTTGACACACTAGCCCCAAAGTGAGTATTATACGAACAATATACCTTTTAAAAAAAAACAAGTGCATTGACAAATATAAAATGAGAGAAGTTTAATATAAAGAACGAGTTTAATTTAGACAAAAGAATTAATAGAGTTTTTATCTCTCACCATTTATACATGTTTCTTCATTTTCCTAAATATGCTTTAATTTAGTAACGATTAATAATTATTGAGAATAATAAATTAAGATATTATTGAATATTTTTTTTTACAAAAAGCAAATATCGTTAATCTAGAAAACAAAAATAGTTATAAAAAAATATGGTCAAATATGTTTTTGGTCCCTTAACTTTCCGTGAAAATTGAAATTAGTCTCTCTTCAAAGTTTTGTTCCTAATTAATCTCTAACTTTAAAACTGCATGAAATTAGTCATTTTAACCAAATTTGGTTAAGTTTATTTATTGGGTTAAATATGTTTTTGGTCCCTCAAGTTTCAGTGAATTTTGGAATTAGTCTCTCATCAAAATTTTATACCAATTTAGTCCTTCATCTTTTAAAATGCATGAATTTAGTCCTTTTAACCAAATTTTGTTAAGTTTATATGACGTTTCAAGCACATTTCATGATAGTATTTAAGTTAACATTGAAGCAATAATGTGTCAAACAATGTAAATAATTTAAATACTACCATGAAATGCGCTTGAAACCTCATATAAACTTAACAAAATTTGGTTAAAAGAACTAAATTCACGCATTTTGAAAGATGAAAGACTAAATTGGTCAAAAGTTTTGATGAAGGATTAATTCCAAATTTCGCTGAAACTTAAGGGACCAAAAACATATTTAACCCTTATTTATTTGACGTTTCAGATGTGTTTCATGATAGTTTATTGACTAACATTGAAACAATAGTATGTCATACGATGTAAACAACTCAAATGATATAGTGAGATGTGTTTAAAACGTTAAATAAATAAACTTAATAAAATTTAGTTGAAATGATTAAATCCATACGATTCTAAATTTTGGAAGTTAAATTGAATAAAATTTTAAAAATAAACTAATTTAAATTTTCACTAAGAGTAAGAGAAAAGTATATATTTAACCTTAAAAAAATAACGAATATGATGTAATAAACGTACACATAATCTAAAATGTATTTATTTGACATAGAATAATCAACGATCGAAATTTAATAGATTTGATTTGAATGAAATACTTAAATTATCCCTTTCCACTTAAATTTATGATTGAATTCGTTAAACCATTTTATTTGTTTAAAACTTTTTTATTTCCGAAGGTATTCTAACAAAAATAATATTTAAAAAAATCATGATTATATATAAATGAAAAGCAACATAACACATTTGACGAATAATTTTTAAATTTTATATAAATGTTCGTAATTTTCTCCACATGTATTTTAAAATCAATTATGTATGTATAAACTATTCTATGTTGAAAAGTAGATTAAAAAATATAAATAAAAATGAATGATTTGTTTATTATATTTTAATTTTTTAATAAAAAAGCTTTACTTTTTATATTTCGACAATTCGTTTTAAAAATTAAAGTTTTTATCGATAAATCATTTTAAATAAAGTAAGGAAAATGAATATCAAGTTATTAAAAAATAATAAAATAAACATTATTTAATAAAAATAAAAGGAAAATAAATATTTATACAACGTTAAAGAAAAATATTATTATCTTTATAAAAAATATAAAATAATTTTTTTTAAACTACGGAAATATTAATATTATTCCACTTTCTTGGAAGAGAAGAGGAGGTATTGTATTTTTTTTTAATTTTCACTTAGATCAAATAAAAACTAATGATTTGTTATTTTCTTATAAAAAAATCCCAAAGCTTAGGGTTTCCGTTCTTCTTCTGGTAGTACCCACCACTGTTCCAAATCGCAAATTTAACACCTAAAGCTTGAGAGCAGCACTTTTCGAAACACAACAAACACTGCCGCCCAACCGTTACCGAAACTCTGACGCACCTTGTAATTGTTACTGTCTTTCCTTTCGTCGAACACTTGGAAGGCAGAATGGGAGGGAGGAAGAAGAAGTTCATCGACAAGAAGAACTCTGCCACTTTCCAGCTCATCGCTCGCGACTCCTCCGACCCTTCTTTTTCCCAATCCGACCGCGTCTTTGTCCGCGTCGACAACAACCCCGTTTCCTTCCCCGACGCTGAAGACGCCGGCTTCGACGATGCTACCGATGACTACGACGACTACGACGGAGTTAACGGTGGCCCGTTGCCAGAGGACGTCAGGAAGGAGATTCTGGAGCTAGGGTTTCCGGATGATGGCTATAACTACTTGAGTCACTTGAGAGAAATCAAGAATACCGGCGCCGGTGCTGCTTTCTTTCACAACCCCAAGTTCAAGCTTCAGCACCTCCCTCGTGATATTAAGGTGCTCCCACCTTTCTCGTTTTTTTTATATCTGAAATTTGGTGACTCTTACACTGGTTTGTGTCTTTGATTTTCGTTCTCGGTTCATAGGATAGGTGCAAATAAGAAAGGAAGTGTTTGTTTTAGGGTGTGATTTTTGGCTCCAAGGAATATTATACCCAGTGATGTATTCCCGTAAACATGCTAGGTTTGAATATTTAATAATTTTAGAAAAAAAAGTTGAAAATTCGCAAATAAATTAATGGAAGAAAGATAACCTAGCAGGAACAGGCCCAGTTACATTCCTGTTTAACACGATACTCACCCTTTCTCATTATAGAAACGGTTCAAATTGTGAAGGTGTACTTCTTTGATAACAAATGTAGGACTATTTTTTCTCGTCTCCACATTCCCTGGAATAATCAAAGATGTCATCAAACGAACATTCCCACCCAAAGTTATAATTCTATTTGTAGTTGTGCGCATGAAGTTATGGATGCGTTTGGCATTTTGCAAACTCAAACGCGGCCTTAGTGATTTTTGTTTCGTTTACAATTTAAATTGAGGTCTATGATGTTAATATGAGTTTCAATTGAAGGGATGGATTACTAGGTTGTTTGTTGAAGTGGAAACTGATTGGTTGCGTTTTTCTTTTTTGCTGGTGAGTGTAGGCATATGATGCTTCGAAATTGCAAATTTCTGAGTCCCATGGAGAGCCCGAGGAGAATTCTTTGTACAGTGTTGCATCCAAGACTACCAGCGTAAGGGTGCAGAAGGCGGTTGATCCTGAAGTGGCTGCATTGCTTGATGACAGTGATGTGTCACGGTTGGGATCTGATATTGAGGATTTGGAAGAAGACTTTGTTGTTCAGGCAAATCTCCTAGAAGATGAAGATGAAGAAAAAAATCATATTTGTAATAAAACGAGTTTTTCTGAGGAATCTCTGGTAAATAGAAACCCAAACAGTGCACATGTACTGCAAGTCTCTACCCATTCCAGAGATACAGACGATTCTGGACCTTTTCATGGGGTAACAGATGGTGTACCAGGGGTGGACTGTGTTGGTGAGAAGCCAAGAGCTCGTCGTTTGCTGGATGAGCAATTTGATTTGGTGAGTTTTGCTATACATAACATTTTGTTCTGTGTGTCAATATTTCGGTTTGCCGTTGTTTTCCCTTTAGGAGTTATAGTATTTAATGAGGCATGTCGAGCCTCTCTGTTTCTGGTATCTGAGGTGCATTTACCAGATTTTGCCTTTGCTACAATTGCAAGTATTATGTCTTTTAACCTATGTTTCTCATTCTCTGTTTATTTCTGTCACATAGCTTGAACGTCAAGAATATGGAACTGATAATGATGAAGATGATGGTGATTACTATGAAAATTATCACGCCGATGAAGATGAGTCCCTTGCTTTGAAGCTCAAACACTCTCTTAAGAACCATGGGATGGATGATCTAGAACTTGATGATGACAAGTATAAGGTTCCTGCAGATTTATTGAAGAATAAAGAGGCCCCACATGAGGAACAAGACGATTCTGCTGCTGATGTGATCCGTCGTTGCAAGGAATATGCTGAGGGGTATGAAGTTGAAGATGAGAACAAGGATGTTGTACTTGTACAAGAAAGTAGTGATGAATCAGAAGTTTGGGATTGTGAGACTATTGTTTCAACGTACTCTAATTTAGATAATCACCCTGCAAAGATTGAAGCACCTGGAGTCTCTAGGAAAAAGAAATTGGCTCAAACTGTGTCTGCAGTCTTGGGTTCCTCTAATCAAATAATATCCCTTAGAGGAAAAGAGAAACTTCCTGTAGACTTCCTTCCTGGCGGTAGGAAAGATTCCACTGAAAAGTCTAAAGGCCAGAGCATTCCAAAAACTGAACAGAACAAGAGAAAACAACATGGCCTTGAGACAAAGGAGGAGAAGAAAGAACGGAAGGTATCTATATTGCCAACTTGATTCTATGGTACCTATGTTTATGTTTTCCTTTTATACACTATTGTTGTTATTGCCATTTACATTGACAGGAATGGTTGGTTGTGTTGTTTTGTAGGCTGCTGTGAAGGAGGAACGTCGCGAGGCACGTCGCACTAAAAAAGAAACAAAGGAGCTTTATAGATTTGAAGCACATCGGGCACAGAGGGCTGCTGCTGTGTCTGGTCCTTCTTCCATTCATCTTCTGTAAGTCTTCAAATTTTCAATTGGCTTATGACTTTATACAAAAATGGAATGCATTGGTTCCTACATGTATGTTTACATTATATGAAACCTTCAGTTAAAAGGTGAAAGTAGATCAATATCATCAGATGAGGCCACAGGTACTGTGATGATATGCCCCAATACCGTAGAAGCAGATATCACAGTACAGGGATATGACAGATAGAGTTACAGAAAAAAGACATTATGGTAGTACAGTGGGATTTATTAAATGTTGTATTTATTAAATATACACAATTATTGTGTATATATTAATATTCAAAGCTATCAAACTCCAACAAATTTGACTTTTATGGAGGGATTGGCTTTTTAGTAAGTTTAGACATTTCTCGGTGGCTTGAATTGTTTCAACTTGTGTCAAGTTCCTTCACTTTATTTTGAAATGTGTTTCAGGGGTATCGAATTATCAATCATGATTTAAATTGATAATTTCGATTGCATTAGCCTGAATCCTATGTTTATGATGGTTTCACATGTTTTGTTTTAGATGTATTATTGTTTGAGTGTTGTATCTTTCCTGGAAAGAAAAATAGTTTTCTATCTGATAAATAAAACTTATTTTTTTTATATGCTGGTCTTGGCTCGCAGACCTCGTTAACATGTATTGGTTCAGTAAAAATATATTCGAATCTTGTAATTGACTTGTAGTGTGCCCAGTGCTCACGTTATATGGTTGACTAGGATAGGGATGATTACAAACTTTGAATTTCAAAAAATGCGATGAAATGAAGGCATAATTTGTGTTTATTCTCACTTTAAATGCGTGTGTCCAGATGCTGTGGCTTATGTGTTTTTGTAAGTGTTGACTTTGTTTTCCTATGTATCTCTTGTAGGTAAGTTAACAGTTAGAAGTACTGGCTTGTCACTCGTGCGTGTGTCTGCTGTTCGTCCTTTTTAAAGCTTTTGAGGTTCTATGAGGATGCTGTCGCACATGGCTGTTGAATCTTTTTACACAAGCAAGAATGTGCTCAGGAAGTTTATTTGCTATTTTTATTCATAAGGTTTACCAATAATCATTATTTTGTTATTGGTGAAAAAGTTTTGTGGCTTTTTGTTTTTAAAATCAAAAGTACGGCAACCATATGTACGATTTTTGTTTTGGCCTTAATTATACAGGAGGATACGCAAATAGTTCTGATTATTTTTCTGAGTTGAGTTAAGAAAAATATGTTATGCCTTTGGTGCAATATACTATGATATATGTAAAAGCCTACATTATGACTTAGAAAATTTGGAACTTTGGAGTTCTGTTCCAAATTTTGAATTTCAGGTTCCATTATGTGATAAACAGGTTTGGTGGAGTTTAGAATCGATACAATTGTACTTGGCCGAATCCCGTAGTTATTGCACAGAATTCGGACAATGAACAATTGAGTCTATTGCTGTAATGCTGGATAGACACCCCAAAATTCCGCTTAATATGAAGAAGCTTTTCCTTCAGCAAGTGAGCCAAGGTATAACTAGCAAAACTTAACATGTTATTTGATGACTAAAAGTAATACTGAACATAAACACGAATGATCACATTTTCAATGTACATGTTCCTTAATATATTAAACCACACATTTATGAGGTATAACGAGCTCTATGGGGCGTTTGTGCAAGTATCGGATGCTTGGAAGTCTGCAATAATAAATGCCAATTATTTAGTTTTGAACTAATTTTAACTCTAAGCTGTCAGAAGTCAATATTAGCATTTCTGCATGTAATCTCACTTCGTTCATGCAGTAGAGTAACATTCTAAACTAGTACTCCTACAAATTTTAGGAAGGAAAGTTCTATATGAACACCATTAAATTTTTATCCCTATCTAATATCTAATAAAAATTAATACTTTTACACTTTTATTTAATTCTTCTTAAACTATATTATATTTAAAAAAAAAATTATTGATGTTGTGTAGGTATAAAGTAGAAATGGAAGTATCCACTGTGAATTAAAGATGAAACTTGACGTGGAAAATATGAATAGGAATGCTAAGATGTAAGAAAGGGAGGTGCGTGTTAATTAAAGTATTATGAGGCATGAGGCGGGCACATGACGTTCGCTTATCCCACCCAAAGTAGATAACAGATGAGAGAGTGGCACAACCAATAAAGAGAATCCAAGTCAGCTTCTTCACTCTCCTCACCTTATCCACAATCCACAACTATCTCCTTAGTTAACAACCACCAATCTGCCTCTATCAGAATCTAAAAACCTTCCCTTCTTACTTCTCTTACAACCCTTCACTCCATTCTCTTCTCACACAACCAACCATGTCGCTCACAATTCCCACCAATCTATCCAAGCCCGCCGCCCTCCGCCCCAAACTAGGCGCCAAACTGCGTCCCACCATTGTCTGCAGTGCCACTCCCAACAACTCCGACAACAACATATCCTCCGATCTGAAGGCCTTCTCCGCCGCCCTCGCCCTCTCCTCCATCCTGCTCTCGGCGCCGCTCCCCGCCGTCGCGGACATCTCCGGTCTGACCCCGTGCAAGGAGTCGAAGCAGTTCGCGAAGCGCGAGAAGCAGTCGATAAAGAAGCTGGAGTCGTCGCTGAAGCTGTACGAGCCGGACAGCGCTCCCGCCCTGGCGATAAAGGCGTCGGTGGAGAAGACGAAGCGGCGGTTCGACAACTACGCGAAGCAGGGGCTTCTGTGCGGTGCCGACGGGCTTCCGCACCTGATCGTTAGCGGTGATCAGAGGCACTGGGGCGAGTTCATCACTCCTGGGTTCCTCTTCCTGTACATCGCCGGGTGGATCGGGTGGGTGGGTCGGAGCTACCTTATTGCCATCAGGGATGAGAAAAAACCCACCATGAAAGAGATCATCATTGACGTTCCTCTCGCCTCTCGCTTGCTCTTCCGGGGCTTCAGCTGGCCCGTTGCTGCCTACAGAGAGCTCATCAACGGTGACCTCATTGCCAAGGATGTTTAGCCCAATTCATTCCTTCCCAAGGTCCCTTCTTCACTCTCTCTCTCACTTTCTATTTCTGTGTTTTTTTTTTTCATCCCTCATTATTATTCACTTTGCCTTTTTTCTTCTCTTCTCAGATCAGATAGAGGAAGCCAGGGTGGGATGTTTATGCGCTCACTTTGTATCATTTTTTAATCCATGTAATGTAATGTAATCTAATGCATCTCAACCTTTTCGCTTCTTTTCTCTTCTCATTCTCTTCCATTATATAACACTTCACTATCTGTATGCTCAATTTCTTCACTATTACTCAATCACTCAATGCCTATACTCACCTTCTATCTCACCACAAAATTATTCATTCTTAAATTTAAATACAACACCTTTTTCTATACAACTTTTGCTACATCTCTAGGATTTACTATTGCTGGGAAGATTCATTTTACAGAAATAATTGCATTTTCTTCTTAAATAGTTAATAAAACTAAATCGATCATACACCAGAGTCAGGATTGTAGCAAAAAACTATAAACTATACCAAGGTATTAAAGTAAAGCAAACGTCCGTGTTTCGTAGATGGAGGCTGGTTTTTGATTTATAAAAATATATTATTGTATTGATTATGACCATTACAGTCTGTACATATTATAATTAAAATCAAGGTAATAAAATTATTTTAAATTAAATTAAATTATTTCAAAATTTATAATTAATCATCAATAATTGTTATAAATATTTAAACTACATAATTAAAGCAATTAAAGTAATTATCACGTTAAGAAACATAAGATTGTATTTTCGGAATTCAAGGAAAGACATGCAATTTGAGATCAAAATTTGGTAGTTGGTGTACTACTATCTTGAAAATTTAATATATTTAGGCACTGTCCGAACTTTCAGATGTCATAATTCTATATATAAGTACGGTGTCCCGTCTGTTTTAGATTTATATTCCAAAGCTAAGAATATCAATCCGAGATTATTTTATAACTTTTGGTGAAACGTTTACTCGTGGAGGGACCAATTTTTCTATCTTTAACTTCCTCTTCTGGAGATGTGCATATTTTGGAAGGAGAAAATATTCCTCATTGATAAAACTCCGTTGACATTTGTGAGAGAAAGTAAAATTACGGAAAGAGGTTGGCAGAACATGCTGAAAGTCATCTTATTTTTAACGTGCATTTGCTATTTAAAAACATAATCGTTTATTTTTATCAATTTGAAATGAATTATGCCAAGATAAAAAAATTGTATGCCAACTAAATTCATACGTTGATCACGCACAATTCCTACAATCCTATCTTCTCCCCTCCCTGCCCCCCTAAACAACGCAAAAAGGAAAAAAAAAAAAAAAGTAAAAATCTCCGGGCATCCTTAGTCACTTCTGCCAGGTCGTTCCCTGTTCTTCTATGCTATCTACTTTGGTTCTTTCAGATTCAATAGAAACCATAAGAAGACGTCTTAAAGAAATCTTACTTCACAAGAAGGTAGAGGGACTGTGCTGCTGTCCAGAATAAAGCAATTTTCTGGCCAGGACGCTCTCCTTAACCATAAGCCCTGAGAAACAATGGAAAATCAAATTAGTGGACTTGATTTTGTAAGACGCTGAAGTAAGACACTGAAAAGAGTCAGAAATGGAAGAGGAAAATTGACACTACATGAATGTTGTAGAAACTGCCAAGAAGCAAACTTCAATACTTCATGATTCAGAAATGAAGTAAACTTCAATTTTTAAAGATTCAAACAAAGGGGAGGGAGAATCACTACATTTTCATTCTATTCTGTTCTTCCACAATTAAAATTTTCTATTATTTCATTTCCTCCGTAAATTAGATATAAAATTATTCCTCAATTGATTTCTGGCCACAGTATGTGAACTATGCGGCTATAATGCCTGAAAACTACCAAATTGTCTTCAGGACGTACACAAGTCAGTTTGGTCAAAGGTTATACAGATGCAAGATACAATGATTATGGGCTGGACTTTCCATCCAACCAGCATTTTGAATTCGATACTTGTAATGACAAAAGTATTTAGTAAACTACTTTTATGTTCAAATAGCGGTTGAAATAAAATTAGTAAAAATCAAGATTTAAACGTCGTATAGTAACATAGTATTATTGTTATACAAAATCGTAAAATTATATAAATTTACATTTTCTTTAAAGTTTTTGTTGCAATGCCTCTTCACCTTCTTCATACACAAATGAATTTAGTTTAAAGCAAATCTAAACAACTAAAAGTTAAAAGAAATTATTTTCAAGTGTGTAGTCATCGCATTTCATCAAATTATACATTAATATAATTGTTGTTAAAATTCATTTCCAGTTAAAAATTAATATAAAATTGCAACATTACACCACCACCCCAAACTAAAAATTAATATAATTTTTTTTCACCACTAATTTTGGATGCACATGAACATTTATTTTTCCTCTATGATTTATTTCAATTATCTTGGTACTTGCATTCACAAAGTAAAAAAACTTTACGATAGTTCCTTATCCTTCCTTACAAGAACATTCACCCACGTACTAAATGTCCTAATAACACAATAACACCATGACACAATTTTTTTTTTCTGCCTCCATTATTTTATCTCTTTGTTTTCATATTTATCCCTATGTTTATACATTTAATATTCATATTATTTACAAAACATTTATATATTCATAATATTTATAAAACAAAATGATGCAAAGCATTATTAATAATAAATTGAAAAAACATCATTAATATTGTAATGGTTTGAGTGCTTCTAACTCTCCGACTGATAGTGTTTTTAGTAGTGTAATGAATATTATAATGACTTAATATTGTAATGGCTGAGTGCTTCTAATATTTGAAGGGTATATTTCCTATCATAAGTGTGTGTAAAAATGGTAGATTTTGATTATAAGTCAAAGTCAATCTAGTTTTAAAGGGAAGAATGAACTTAGTTAGGTCAAACCTAAGGGGATGGGGAGGAAGACTATGTTCTTGATATCCCACCAGTAATATATAATTTATTTCTATAAAAGTATCTACGATTCCATAATTTATGATTATATGATTGGGATACATTGATACAAACCTTTGAGGTCATTCTCAACTGCTGAATCTGGACGAATTAGAACAGTCTCAGCCTACATTTGAGGAAGGAGACAGGCAACACACATATGGGGTTTTAATTTTTATGCTTTCTCTGAAGCTGAAATAAAAACAAAATACGAAAACGTAAGCAAGTTACACTTTCAATGAACTCTAATGAATTAGCAAGAGAAAGAAAAATATATATAAAATATAGATTTCAACGTGTAAATTCATACCTGAGCCTCTAACTCGGAAATTCTTTGCAAGGATGCATGTTCAATGCAAGCACGACGCTTACATTCTTCCTCCAGCAAACTAGTCATTTGGTATCTTAGTTCTGCCATTTCCTGAACTAAGTCCTCTGCTTCTTCTTTAGCCCTCGACTTTTCCTCTCTTAATTCTTCCTAGCAGAGGAGTTCAAAATACCATATAAATCTCATAGCTAAATAAATCATTTGCGTGGAGTTATGAAACTTAGTGTCATTAACAAATTCACATAGACCACTTCAATGATTAGGTTTGGATGGATGAACATACCTTAAGCCTCTTGATAACACATTCATATTCTTGGATCTGTTGTGAACTCTCCATCTCCCATTTTGAATCTGCAGCTGGATCTAAGAAGATTACAGATCTTCTAACATGCGGACCATGTACTTCAGAAGTGCTGAGGAAATATTAAGAAAAACATTGCATGAAAATTTAGTGGAAACGTATGAATCATTTTTAAAAATCCAATCCAAATTGATACGAACTTGGGTATGTTAAGATTTCGAAGAAAGAACTAAGAGAATAACAATATGGATGGGATAATTTCAGTATTATTACTCAAAAAGTATCAGAAATTCAATAGGGTTAATGATCCTACTGACACAGAGCAAGCTCCTTTAAGGAATACAGCATTCATCCCTCTTAACAGATTTTTCTTCCTCCCCCCACTGTCTCTTATTTACTCCCTTATATTCTCCTTATCCCTTTCTCTCTCACTCCTTAGTTGATTCTGTTACATCTTTTGCCACCTCAACACACTACTCTTGACACCTTTTTTTTTTTCTCCTCTAATACACCCTCCCAACCTTGGGCCCACATTCCTTGTCCTATCAGGTTATGTGTAATACCTAAGTTCCACATTGAATAGTGAAATACTTAAGTGGCTTGGTTCTCCCTCTTCAGATCCTAAATCTTAAACACTAAAACGTTAACTGATAAGTCCCCAGTATGAAACTATCAATTGAAGGTCAAGCCCGAAAGATAACAGCAGATCCCAATGAAAACATCTTCATCCTCCTTCCAAAACTATATGCAACTAACATAACACACTTAAGGTCCCATCTTGAAAATAATTATTCAAACATCTAAATATGTACCTTGTGTCCTTCGCTATGGTAGAGTTGTTGCCTTGTTCACTCAAGGAAGATTGAGTCTTGAGTAGTGGTCTGTCCTTATTTTCGAGCCAGTATTCATCCTTTTGAGAAGAAATTTTAGAGGTTTTGTTGGCAGTATCAAGCTTCTCTTTAAGTTCTCTATTCTCTTCATTTAAAGAGATAATTATTTTTTGGGCATCCTGCAATGCAACCTGGAGCTCCTCAATTGATTTACTCAATTTATTATTTTCATCCAGAGTTTCTTCCTGGATTTTCTTGGCCTCAAAAAGACTCTGTTCCAAGGCCATCATGTCAAGCTTCATGCTCTCTACTTCAAATTGAGACTCTAACGCTATGGATGAAATCGAGTCCTCTAGTTTCTCCATGGACAAAGTGGACTTCTCTAATTCTATTTCTTTATAACCTAGTTCCTGGATCAAGGAAAATTGCTTTGAACTGAATCGTTTCAGCTCTTCCCTCAAGCTGAAAACCTCCTCTTGTAAGACTTCCATCCCCTCTAATTTCAATTCAAGGCTGTGAGCACGCTCTCCCAGATAGTTCACCTCTGCATTCCTAGCACTGAGTTGATCCTGAAGATAATCTGTATAAAGTGCAGACAGATTAGGCCGGTGAAAGAGTGCTAAAAACCTCAAAAATTTTAAGCAGCATTTCATAAATGCATTCCATATAAACAACTATTACAAAGTAATTTTGAGGTAAAAGAGACATGTAAGAAGGGGGTAAAGAAGGACTACTCTTTCAATGACAACGATCTCTGTCACCAAATTTGTTTACCCATGGAAGTTAAAATGTATGTCACAAAAATAAAAATAAGTGAAAAAAACAAACTACCTATTTCTTGAGAACAGTTCAGCAGCTCTTTTTCCAACCTCTGAATGTGTTTCTTATCTCCTGCCCGAGCTTCTGCTAATGACTTCTCACATTGTTCTAGTATCTGCATCTACATCATAAATCAAAACTGAGTTTGTTAATTTTAGTGATAAACTAGTAGATGCATTTACTAAATCATTACAGGGACTTAGAATTGATTATATTTGTAACAATCTTGATACGCACTATTTGTATGCACCAACTTGAGGGGAGTATTAGATGTAATGGATTTAGGCCCTTCTCTCTGTATTTTCCAATTTATAACTCTATGTGCTCTGTACACATTAGGAATTCAGCCTATGTATCTCTCTTTTATTTCAACATATACCACTACAGCAAGATTTACCGAACTAAGTTCAAACGGATCTATGCAAGGGTCGACTTCATTCTGTATTGTTCCTTTACCAAGTGTTTTCTCTCCCTCTTTAACTAATGTCTACTTGAGTGATGTTAACATTTAAGCATGCTTTATTTTGACTTTGAAGTTCAGCAAGAAGAGTGTGCAGTAAAATTTGACACTGGCCTCAACAACCTACCAACCACGTAACATACCTGGACTGCTTGAATGCTTAGGGACTGAGAACTTTGTAAAACGCGCTTCTCTTTTCCGTGCTGCAAATCATAGACCAAACATATAGTGGTTAAAGAAAACGAGATGGTGCATAACTTCACTCGCAAACTGCGTGGAAAAGCCAATCAATATTTGAAAATTACAACATTGAAATACAAAAAATACTCCATTCTATTCAGACCTCGTAATATAAAATTAGGAATTCAACAAGAAGTAGATAGGTTTAAAAGGAAGGGATCACTACCTGGTTTCTAAGTTCCTCCACGTTTAAGGGAAAACGATTATCACTTCTGAAACTATTTGACATTTATGTAAAGAAATTCGACACAAACACATAGGAAGAACAGTACCTGTTTAAAGTTCATTACAGATAAAACATGTCAAAATTCCATGACAATAGAGAAACCCTAACAATTTCGCTAAAAGCATGTCAAAATTTCCTAAACACTGAATAAGAAAAACTATAATAAAATAAGCAAAACTGAGAAGGCTTACACTTTTTCAACGAACATTAGATTTTAGAGGAATTAGTGGGAAGAGTGAAGAAAGTAATTCAAATGGAAATTCGAAATTGAAGACGGTAATTGAAATGGAATTTCGAAATTGGAGTGAAACAAAAAGATCGTAGAAGTGATCGGAACAGCAACGGAGGTGGTGGAAGAGACTAGAGGCCCACAGCCGCGCCGCCGAATAGCATTCCCGTGTTTTCGTTCTCCTCCTTTTAAACGCACTGTTTGCCACACCCTTGATCGATTGATTATAAATAAACAAGTACTTTTAATATGTATCCAGGAGCGGAACTATTAACTCTTACATGTTATATTCTCTACATAATACGGCATAGAATAAATGTTTATAATAGTCAGATATAAAATTGAGAACAATTAAAAAAAAAATATGAATAACATCACGTCTATGATAAATTATGTATTAATTATTTCATTTTTTTATGGATATAGTTATGTCATACTTGTCCTTCTAATGTTATGTTATTAGTATATTCAAATCATCACAAAAAAAAAAACAGTAAACTATTGCCATGTAATTGTTCATGTGAAAAAGTTACTCAAAAACATAATCAAAATTGTTGTAATCAGATAAAAATTCTCTATTTTAATTATTGTCTTGTTTCAAATAATTAAATTCAAAAATTTGTGAAATAAGTCATTGTAACATCAGATAATGAAAAAAGGCTAATTTTATAAAAGAATTATAAGATTTTATAAGAATAAGACAAATATTAAATGTTACATATTAAATTTGTATATTCATGTACAAATATTATAATATCTAAAATAAAAGTTAGGAAGGAAAATCATTTATTTGAAAATGTAATAAATAAATTGCAATCTTTCTTTTTATTTTTCTTGATCTATTTCAAATTTTAAAAAATACTTAAAATAAGATTAACACATAAACAAGTCATTTAAAAAAAATAGAAAAATGTAAAACAAAGTATAAGAAAAAAAATAATTTCAACGTATGATTTTCAAATTTCACTTGTTTTCTTACTTTATTATCAAATATTAAACAAAATATAACGAATTATTTTTTATTTTCTATTTTATTAAACGTCAATTTACAATTATAATATTCATAAAAAATATAAAAATTTAAACTTTTGTCCAGACATGTAAATTTTCTAAATTCACAACTCCAATTAAATTAACTTGGGTTTTTTAATAAACTAGATTTTTAAAAAAATAAAATAAAATTAAAATAAATACTTATGGTATATATATATATATATATATATATATATATATATATTGTAAATAATCAGTTCAGTACAATATATACTATCATAATTTATTTTTAGAACAATAAAAAAATACAATTTTAAAACAAATACTTTAATTTCATATATTTTTGTTTGAAATCGGTTGATGATTGAAGTAATTGAAGACATGTTTGGGAATCTTTAGTAATTGTTACATGTTTTTGTTAAGAGAGAATGAATTAATGTTAGTACAGAGAGAGTTTTTTACACTTTATTTCTTTTTTCTTTTTTATAAATTTAAAATTCGTAGTGATTTCTTTTAAGATTAAAAATAACATATTAATCTTAAATTTTTCTTTAATAAACATATATGACAATTATTGAAGAGCAAACACATTTTTAATCATATTAACCATTAACGAAGTTGAAATAAAATTAACCGAATAAAATTTATCATTCAAAGGTGCAATTGTTTTTTTTTACTCAAAACAGAATATATAAATACTTATATATTGAATCCACAATTTGTCTTACTTTTAATTAAATAAACTTAGTATTGCTCATAATGGTATAACCAGGATAAATCATTTGTATTTTATTTTCTCCAAAACTTGTTACAATAAAGGGATTGATTCAATGTCATTAATAACATCATGTGCAATTTAAACCCAAAAAAAAAAAAAAAAAATAAACTCAAGATTGGGTAGGCAGATACGCACCAAAAATTAATATTTGTCTAACTTTTGTTAAGGAAGTAGATAATACAATTGGTTTCTCCTTCTCCACAATGAATATACTTTATTGTTTTGTAAAATATTGTGAGTTTGAGTATATAAAATACAATTTTTAATACATGTGTTTTTTTTTTTTTCTTTTTAAGATTAAAACATTTTACACTATTTTAGCACAATTTTATTATTAGTCCATAAACATTGAAGTGCAATGTTTAATGATCATTTATAAATAATAAAACACAATATTCAATGTTTGTTCGTGCACAATAAATCATAATATTTAGTGTTGAGTGTTTTTATAAATATCGAAACCTAATGCTTAATATTTGCTTAATTCAAAAGCTATAAAACTATTTATTTAGTGTTTTTAGATAGATTAATGCTCATTGTATAGGTTGGTGCATACAGATTATTGTTTAACCAAAATAGGTCAATGTAAACATTTTATTGTCTAACTAGTTAGGTAATATTTCTAGTCAGGTAATGCAAATTTCCAGTGTTGATAAGAGAAAAAATTATTGCAAATTTTTGTAGATTATATAGGCTTTTTTATCTTAATATTATGTTATTTTTTCAATTTTTTTTCACTATTTTAAATGTTCTTAATTTGGTCTTTTGTTTTAATATAACTCAATATAATCATCTTCATCAAATTCACATCGGTGATGTTAGTGCAATGTCATGTGATATTTGTTTTTTATGTTACGTGTTATTTTTGTCAACAAATCAACTTTGACTCATGAGATAATTTATTGTTCATACCATATGTTATTGTTCCAGTAGTATTGTTTAACCAAATTTGTATTATACTACTAATTATACAGTTGTCATTGTTTAGTATTAAATTAAGAAGAGATTTATACAAATTGCCGATTGAAATTCAATTAGATTGTATACTTTGTTTAGTGTTATAACACAAAAAATCAATGCATTGTATTAAAGATTATACTGTAATGATGTGATTGGATCCACATGAGTTTAAAAGAAGCACATATGTAAAACGTTACAAGAGTATGAGAGATAATTTTGTATAAAAAATTGTACTAAAGGTTTAAAAACACGATTGTGTCTACAACCATATATAAAAGATGCATTAATAAAAAAAAAATTGTTATAGAGGTTTTACAACAATGTTACAACTACATTACATAAGTGTAGTAGACATACTCATTTATAAAATTAGATAGATGTTTGATCATAGTATTGTGGTTGCCTTCACATGGATATGAGAAACATATCCATATAGAAAATTGCATTAGAGGTTAGATAATTATATTGCGAGTACATTTATATGTATGACAAATATACTCATATAAATTACACTAGAGGTTCATCGCTTGATTACAATTACAAACATACAATATACTCACATGGATGTAAGAGACACACTCATATGGAAATTTGAGCAAAAGGTTCAACCATAAAGTGTACATCTAGTGTGAAAAACAAGTCAGTATAGAAAAGTTGCACTGAAGATTGATCAAATAGTTATAATGCATCTATAAGGATATGATTGTTCTAAGAGGAGTGTGGGAGATGCACTGTGACAAAAAATTACAACATAGGTGCAACCACATGGATATCAAAATAAAATTCTTGAACAATTTGTTAAAAAAGTGAGACACTTATTGTTCAAATGTTTGGAAAATGAAATCTTTACATAAATACGTAGACTACGAAAAATTAAATCTTAAATAAAATCGTCTAAGTAAAAAGAAATACTTATAAAACATTTAATGACACTTAAATCTTAAAAAAATATATTATATGAATAATATTATATTTGATAAAAATAATAATACAAACTTTAATTATTAATATGTTAAAATATATTTTTTAGAATTTATTATTATTTATATTATATTATTAATATAGTAGATATAAAAAATAATATTTTATAATTTATTATGATTTATATTATATTAAAATTTAAAAGAGAAAAAAAAGATTGAGTTATTATTGTCTGTTCTCTTGAGTGAATATCACTGTTAAACCAAATTTGGGAGCGTAGATTCATTTTTAAAACATGTTCCATTGCACTGATTAGAAGGGATAAGCGAGCGCCGATTTGAGGGATTCAATAATTTTTTCATCCACGATAGATGTAGAAGATTAGCGAGTATTACTGAACACTTTACTATATTGCCCTCATTTCTTTGTTCCCACGCAGCACTTCGTCTGCCAATATTCTTCCTCTGCCAACCTGAAAGATTCTTGAGCAGATTCTTCTCCACAGCTCATTTTAAAATGCTGCAAGCACCAGTGTTTCTTTGGTTGTTTGGTTTTGTGAAGCAGAAGGTCATCCGTGAGAGGTGAGTTATGGTGTGTCATTGTTGAACGCAGAGGGGAAAGAAGATGAGTTTGTTTGGGGTGTGATGGTGGTCGTGAGAGGTGTTGCGGTGGTGTCGTGAGTGGTGTGCGGTGGTGCCGTGTTGGAGGTGTTGCAGGGTTGTGATAAGGACTGGGATGGCATCGGTGTACATGGTTGGCACCGGTGCTGTGATTTTGAGAGAGAGGTATGACATCAATTACGTAACCGGTGCCATGTTTTTAAAGTAGCGACACCGGTTACGACACCGGTGTCATGATTATATATATATATATATATA
>Ga0214544_1005860_pt1 | contig 23348 bp, 8 predicted proteins | sample CNSS3metaG_FD_160074 | JGI IMG/M metagenome (GOLD analysis project Ga0214544, IMG submission 160074) | Root nodule microbial communities from cowpea collected in UCLA plant growth center, Los Angeles, California, USA - CNSS3 | ecosystem: Host-associated > Plants > Roots > Nodule | place: USA...
CAAGATTGCGGAATAAAATGGAAGATGAATTTCTTGCCGACAATATGATTATTTACATTGAAAAAGAAATAGCTGAAAATTTTAGTTCTGATTCAATTATTGATGAGTTCAGGGATCTGAAGGAACGAAGGGCAATCTTTTAGATATTTGTGATTTCTTTTTTAATTATCGTTATATTAAGTTATGAATTCATTTTTATTGTGTTAGTGACAATAATGAAATGTATAAATTTTGGATGTATTATTTGGGCTCCCCTAACAATGTTGGTCAAGATCCGCCACTGTCCATCCACTAACGCTCTTTGAAGGGATTAATTCTGTCTTTTCATTGTGAATTATTGTCATTCCTCCCTTCTTTGGAACTACCTAGACAAGACTGACCCAATCATTATCTGAAATTGGATAGATCATTCCAAATTCAAGTAATTTTATTACCTCATTCCTTACAACTTCTTTCATACTAAGGTCAAGGCATCTTTGTGGTTGAGTTACTGTTTTATAATCTTCCTCCATTAGGATCTAATGCATGCACTAGGAAAGATTGATTCCCTTCAGATCTAATAAGGTTTATCCAATAACTCCTTTGTTAGCTTTCAATACTTCCACCAATCTTTGTTCTTTATTTTTGGTCAATAAGGTGATGAGAATGATAGGCTTGGCACTTTTTTGAAGGAAAACATTTTAGGCTTGGCACTTTCATCATCGTGAACACATATTTTTAATTTGTCCTTATCAACATCTATGATCACCTTGGTTGTCTTCACAAAAAGTCTTCCAAGGATGAGAAGGAATTTATAATCCTCTTCCATATAAATAACTACAAAGTGTATAGGAAAGAAGATTTATCTACCTTAACCAGTGTTATAATTTTGGCAAGCGCACTAAATTGTTTAAGTAATAAAATGGAAAGTCCAGATATCGTAATCCTAGGAGACTTGCATTGTTTAGAAAACTAGGATTCTTTACTAATTTCGGTAAAAACTTTGAAGGATAAAATAAATATTGAATATTGAATGTTCGGATATTTTAAAATCTAGAATGCAATTAAATTGGTGAAAGTTCTTATGTGGCAAATACTTTACTATGGTTGAATTTCATGCATCAAATCAATATGAAAACACTAACAATATATTTTTAATTCCCGACTCTAGAATTCACACCACTATCTAACAGGTCTTAATTTCTTAAAGACAAGTGTAAACTTTAATAAAAACCCTAATGTCTCAAACCTTTTCTCATTAAAATATCGCATTAAGCCTTAAGTTCGGATGTTTAAGAATGGCCAATGATGAACTTTATGTCTAGATGCCTAATTAGTTCTTCTATTATAGTCTAGGTTCTAATATTGTGTCTAATGATTAGATACCCAAAAATATTAAATCAATCAATTCATGTAGTTAAGATTGAGAATAGAACACAAGAGTATGGGAAAGAAATATATTGAATAGCAAAAATCATAAAAAGTTAAGATACATTACGTCCAACTGATGAGTGTGAGTTTCATACCCATTTTGCAATTTAAGAAAATAGGGGAAAATGCATGCAAGGTTCGGTGAATGGATGCCAGCCAGAAAAAGCGGATGGATGAATAAAACCACAAACAGATACAAATCACATAATTGAAAAAGGGAAACACGAATTAAACCAAAACGTGAGTGGATGGTGAGTTGGTATGAAGTTGAAACGCGAATCGAACGGAGAATGGAATGAATGGAAGAAGCCACGCCACTTGGGGATAACACCAAGATGAGCAATAGAGGACGTCACTACTTGAGCTGAACACTAAAGATAAGACCATAGATGCTACTTATAGTCCCCAACAACAGCGGGGAAAACTTGTTATGGAATTGGCAAGTGTACAAAATCGTACAAGTAATAAAATGGACAAGTCCAGATATCGTATCCCATAGGGACTAATGTGGTTTATATTTAAAGGATTGTTTACTAATAAAGTTGCAAAGAACAAAACATGTTTGGTTTAGGGAAAATAAAGTGAGAATTAAATTGTAAAGAATAAAAGGAATTGACATAATGGAAACAAAGAGCTTGATTTAGAAAAATATAATATAAAAGCTTCACCGGGATTGAGTTTCATAATTTCATTGAAAGTAAAAATCAATAAACAATATAATTCAATTTTTGTCTCTCACATTCACATCATTTGTAACATGCCTCGATTTCGTCGCAAACAAGCCTAAACTAAAATAATAAAAATTTTGTCTAGCAATTTTTATGATTACGTTTGCATTAATGAACAATACGTTGATGTTTAAGAATGCCCAATGACCACATCTATGTCTAGCATGTGAAATCAATAGTTGTTTTATCCTACTTATGTTTCCCAAACTATCTTTTAAATCAGCCGGTACTCCCACATATGCACCACATCTAGAACATGTAGTTAAAGATCATAAACTAGACTTGTAAACTATCTTTCAGATCAGTATGGAAACTCGTATGTGCAAAACAAGAATTATATTGAATGAAGTTAAAACAAGAATAAAATATAAGAGATTATGGAAAAGAATTATATTGAATGAAGAATTCACAAAGAATTAAGAATACATTGCACCTAACTACCGTGAATGAGGGAGTTAGCTACTCCTAACCATACTGAAGACTATGCTGATATTGAAATCGAATGTCTCCATCCGTTAGAATGCCCTTCTACCTTCAAGTGAAGAGATATTAATCTTTGAAGATTCCATATCTTTGATACATTCCTCAAATCTTATCATTTGTAATTTGAATAACTAACATTGTGGGTATATGATATTGTTGATAACCTTTGGCTAGTCAATATTTCACTTATTCTGTTGATAATATTTGACTAGTTAATATTCCACTAATTATGTTGATAATTTTCTTAAATCTCTGAGATTTTCACTTATTTGTAAATGATATTCCAAGCTTTTATCTTTTCCACTTTTATTCAATAAAACTTGAAATATCAAATAAAATCCAAAAATAAAATAATAATGAAACATAAAAATAAATAAAAAAAAGCGCCTTCTATTTATAGATTTTTAAAACGCACAATTAGTTGCGCGAATGGACCTCTTTTAGCTGGGTGAGTTTAGTTGGCTCGTTGGGCGAACGGGACGAATCTACTTTGGGCATGAAATTTATAATTGGAGTAACCAATTTTTGGATTACTAATGTTGTTGATATTTGATTTATCCAATCCTAGTTATAATCTTCCTAAATCTCTATGATTTCCACGTTTGGCATGTTGAAAACACCTACATGAATTATTTGAGAGCCTCATCCATTTTGGTTAATTTGTCCTATTGATGGGGTTGCTGACTCTGGTAAGTTGCTTGCTTTTGATTGGGTTTAGCATAGTAATTATAATTGTTCCTCCAATTTGAATTGTTTGAGTAACCTTTTAGCCACCTAGAGTTGTTCATGTAGTTGGCATCCTCTATTTATGTTGGTTTAGTTGTTGTGCAATGACCATTTAGATGGTCTCCAGCACATGAGTCACATCATCAAAACTATGATTAGGAATTCTCTTTAGTAGTTATTTGAATCTCTCCCATGCTTCACAATCTGGTTCATTTGCTCCTCTAGAGAATGTTTTTATTACATATTTGACACTAATATATCTAGATGGGAAGGGGAGGGGGGCAAATTCTGGTCAAAAACTTCTTCTCCACATTCTCCCACCTAGATAGGTTTTGGCTAGGATTTGATTGCAACTGTGTCTCAGCTCTTTCCGTAAGTGAGAATCGAAATAATATAGGATAAATTGCCTCCTCGTCATCACATGGTAATTCCATGGTGCCAATAAGTTTGTAGAAAGTGGACAAGTGGTTGTAAGGATTTTTATAATCTAGTCTTGAAAACGGTTTGATGTGATCAAAGATAGCAGGGTTGGTTTCATGTCTACTCCTTTTATTGGTTTGACTATGCTGGAAAAATGTCTTGGTCCTTGATTTTGAGCATAGTCTCCCAATAATCTTCTTTGTACAACATCTTTTGCCATTGGTTCCTATTGAGGTTGTTGAACTAGGGTTGAAGTGCATGGCTCTCTGTGTTGCGTACTTAACCTTTCTTGCTTCTTCTGTTTTCTAGTTTTGCTATTATCTCTTATTGTTCTTTCTATCTCAAGGTCAAATAGGTAATTTTCAACCTATTTTCTTCTTTGCTTACATGAAGCACTAAAAGGCAATTGAGCATAGAAAAGAAACTATTTAAACCTAAAAAAATTGAATTCACAACCTTATACATAGATTTACAACAAATCTGAACTTATTATAGCTACTGATTAATTTTACTCAAATCCTTGACAAATCTACACATCGACCTCGTTATTGGTAAAGTCCAGCTAGTGCACTAGTTCAATTATAGTAAATAAGTGTTGTATCCACAAGGATTTGTTCAAATTTATTAGTAACCTTATATCAATCTTGATTTGGAATAAAATTGTACTTTGGTGGTTTAATATTGATCCAGACAATTACAAATTAAGTTGAATAAAACTAATGAGAATGAGCATGTTGGGATTGACTTTCACTACTTTGTTCCTACTGCACTATTATTGTTTTTCTAAGTATTAAATCGTTATTCAATGTTCCTAGAAGTATTGCGTTAATTATAACACCAGTGCATAAAGGATATTTAGCAGCGATTATCTTTGTCATTATGCCCCGGTTCCAGAATCGAAGCATATAAAGTTGAGGCCAAAAAGGGTCAGCTTTTGGTCTCAGGTTTCACCCGAGAAAGAAAACTCCCTTTCTATCTCGGTTCTACTAAGAACTGAAGCCATATATTTCCTCTTTCTACCTCGATTCAACTAAGAATCGAAGCCATATACTATATTTTTCTGCCTAAGCAATATAAAATACCCTATAGGGTGCCTCCTTAAAGTCTCCAACACCACAACCTTCAAATAAGGCATCCTTTTCAAATGCTCTTCCTCAATCTCTTCATCACCTTCAACAACATTCTTAATTTCATCAAACACATTCTCTTGCACATGCTGGTACTTCACCAAATTCGCCATGCACCATAGCCAAGTCATCACTGTTGTATCAGTTCCACCTATCATAAACTCAGCACACATACTCACTAACTCTTCATCCCTCAACTTGCTTCCATTGCTCGAGAGCTTCATATAAAAAAGGGCATCCACATAAGCCTTAAACTCTTCAACAACAAGCTCGCCCTTTATCTTCTCCTGGCGTGCTTTTATGATAGGAAGGAACACATTCACCTGATCTTCATGAATTTTCAAGATCTCTCTCCACAGCCCTCTGAACACGATCTTAGACAAGAAAGGTGCAACATTCAACATATTAAATTTAATGAAGTTGTGAAGAAAACCATGATGTACCCTTTGTATATTCCTCACGGTTCTCTCATCAAATTTCTCTCCGAAACATATGAAAGAAAATAGCGCATACAATGCATAGCTGAAATGCTCATCCATTGGTACTACCTTGTTTCCAGACTCAATTTCCTCCGTAATGTGTCTCTTTAATATGTTCAATGCCCACTTGCGACAATAAGAATATGATTTTAATTGAGAATGTCAAAAATAACATAGAAAAGCAAAAACAACCAAAAATCTCAACAAAACGCAAAACAGTAAACCAAATTGTAAAAAAGAGTATACAAAACGGAAAAAAGGGAATGCGTTTTCAACTTACCCCTTGCGAGAAATGGTGGCGCGACGATGGCTAGAAGTGGGGAAGAAGGCACCGTAGAGACTCGTCGGAGCAGTGGCTGTAGAGGCATTCGCAGAGTGGTGGAACTGTGGTGGTCCGTAATTTCCAAGAGAGAGAGAGAGAATAGGGAATTGAGGTTGCAGGCGCAGGGAAGAAGAAGAACAGTGAAATGGGTTCGCGATTTGAACCCTAATTAAAGGATATGACCTTAGTTCAATTTTTAACCGAGGCATAAAAGCCTTTTTGCACCGGTTTCCTTGACATCTGAGGCCAAACATCAAACGCCTAGTGGCATTTTTGGAATATTAGCAAAGCTTTTGGCTTCGAGTCTTTAAAGTCGAAGCATATAAGGCCTTTTGGCATTGGCTTTTTTAGAACCGAGGTAGAAAACCCTTTTTGGCTTTGGGTGAACAGTGAAGTGAGGCATAAAAGTTAGTAGGAATTGCAAAAATGTCATCGTGTCATTATATGCTTCGATTCTTGGATAACTGAGGCATGTAAGGCGAGTTAAAAACACAAATATGCACTAGTGTAAAGCAACTCCTTAACTTTAGAACCTAAGGAGTTCAAACTTAGTTGGATTCCTCCAACCCTGATTGAATGAATCCTTACAATAAGAACAAGCATTTATAACCAACTAAAGCATATAAATATATTCCTAGCATCTAACAACAATAGATGATTTGATTGGATCTTAACTTAGATCAATTTCCCAACTCAATCAAAGTTGATGAAATAAAATGAGTGACAAGTTAGTCCAAGCATTAAACATGAATCAAATCATTAACATCTGAAGCATTTAAATAAATAGAAATCAGTACTAATACAAAGAATCCATACAAATTACATTCAATTAAAACACAAGTGAATTCAGTTGCTCATGATGGATCTAAAGCAATAATTACAAGTTGTTTTTCCTTTCTTCTGTCTCTTACAAAGTTGTTTAAAATTTACAAGAGATGTGTTTGAAAGAAGTCCAAGAAAGAAGCTAAAATCTGAATGCAAATATTACTTTGTCTTTATAGACTTCTAAGGTTTGTGTTTAGCTCCAATCACGGTGATAAGCACTTGGGTTTTCCTCCATGGTAGGTTTCTTTCTAACTCAAACCCTTTTTGTGATGGTCAGCTACGGAGGTTTCCTCCTAAGGTTGGTTGCCTCCATTGTGCAGCTCCCAAATGTGGTGCTTAAGGTTTCTTTGTTATGAAGTTTGTGGCTTAAGCACCAACATTGTTGCTTAATTGTTAAGGCAAAATTTGAATCCTATATAATCACCTTCCAACATTCGGCTACAGTTTTGGAACTCAAATAAATATTCAGTATATATTAACAAATAAATATTATTAATGGGTTATGTTTTTATCATATATCAAATATTATCGTATATCTTGTAAATATCATATTTCTCTTTTTTTAGAGTGGTTAAAATATTACATGATCTCATATTTAGATTCTTAATGATCGGACGTATTTTGGACTTGCTAATATACACTATTATATATTATAATAATGGGTCAGATGGATACATAAGATATTTCTAATACATTAATATATTTTTTTCTCTTGTAAAGAGTTATCCTTATATTTATTTTTCATTTGAGTGTAAATTTCTGGAACTTTTAGATATTTTAGTTAGATATAGAATTATGTTTCTATGGATAGTTGATTTATATAATTATTTTTTTGTTAAGATATTTTTTTTTTGATGATTTTAGAAATATAAGAATTATAATTTTATAAGGATGACTTAAACATTAAAAAAATATAAAATGTTTAGACAGAAACATAAGTGCATTTATACTAAGTATCTTTTATTTTTCATTCTAACTTATATGGTTATGTTTTTTTTATCCAATTTTAACATACTATATTATTTGATTTTGTGTTTAAATATTTAAGTGTAAAACATGCTATTTTAAGCATAAGATTTTGTCATATGTAAGCGTTTTTTTTAATACAATTGATGTAGTGTAACTACAAATTGTGTGACTAAATAGATGTACATACTTGGATTGATATATTTTGTCCAAACAGATACAAATTATTACAACCGAGATTGTGATAGGATGACAAATAAAAAATACGAAATTTTTAATAGAATTTTAAAATTTTCACCTTAATTTATTCTGAAAAATTATTGAGAAACCATAAAAAAATGTATTCTACAAAAATTAAATTTTAGATTCAAGAGTTCGCTATACCTAGAACATATGTTAACACCGCGGAAGAAATAAAATTAAATACAGAGGATGAGGGTGAAAACATAAAAGTATTATGAAATTAATGGATGTACATTGACTTGCTCAAAGTTATTGGTGATTAATTATTATTGATGTTATCATTAACTATTGTAACCATTGAATTGTAACCATTGAATTATATCATTTGGGTTGTCTTTTGCATATATAAATAGGAACTTTTCTTATTGGTAATGAAACATAAAAAATTGTCTCTACTATCTCTTCTCCTTTGTTTTCTAACACGTTATCAGTATGAGTTTCTAATCAACTGAGTCACCACGAGGTTCTAATTAACTGATCTAATTCTCTTCCCTTGTGACTCACTTGTTCGGATCGGTTCTTTTGCAGAACATTTCTGTAACTCCAGATTTCAATTTCTTCTCTCTCACATTCATTTTAATTTTCCATTCATAAAGCACGTTTTCATTTCGAATTTTTTTTCTTTTTCCTTCTCAATTTCAAAGCCTAGCTTTTATGTCTTCTTTTCTTTTCTAGGTGATTTCTGTTGTAAGGCCCACTTTTTCTGTCCTAAGGTTTAAGGGTCTAACCTTATCTGTTTGGCCTAAGGCTAACCCATAGGGTGCCCCAAAATCCCTTTTCTAGCCCTAACCCTCTCATTTTGCGTCCATTTCGCAAGACAACTCCTTTCCTCATTCTCTCTTCTCTCATTTCAGAGTTCTGCTGGTTTGAGCCAATTTCTCCTATGGGCTAGTCAGAAGCCTTCTTCAAGTAAGTCGAACACCCTTCTTCTTCCTTTTTCATCGTGAGCGCGTCAGTATTGTATAAGGTGTATCCTTATAACCCTATCTTCGTTCTTGTATGAATTTTCCAGCTCACGAGTTTGTTCTTGGAGTTGTGGTGCTTGTCTACTGGGTGTCAGTGTTATTTTGCTAGCCTCTATTCAAGTAAGGGAAGCTAGGGTTCACTATTTTTAAGTTATTTTGCATGTTTAGTCTGTTTTACATTATGGGTGCTTGATTCATGTTGTTGGTCATGTGATAATACATTGCTTGTGTTGATGATATGATTTGAATCTGGCTTTGCACGTGTGAGAGTTGGTGGATTCTGCTGAACTCGCCCAAGCGCGCTGGGTGGTCGCTTAAATGAAAAGACTCGCTTAAGCAAGGAGCTCTCGCCTGAGCGAGAACAACTGCAACCCATCCCCCCTCTCTGTTTTGAGGGCTCACTTGAGGGAAGGCCACTCGCCTGAGCGAGAGTAATCTCGCCTGAGCGAGAGTAATCTCGCCTGAGCGAGAGTAATTTCACCTGAGTGAGATGGGCTAGCTTGATTGAGACCTCGACGTGCCCTCTGTATACAATCTCGCCCAGACGCGAGCTAGTAGCTTGAGCGAGGGGTTCCTCTCGCCTGAGCGAGAGCTCCTAAGCCTAAGTGAGATTGACAGAGTTGGTTACATATGTGTATGTTTCTAATGATTGGTTGGTTTAACGCATTAAACAGTTTAAGTATGATGCCTGGTATGTTCTATATGATATAATGGGATTGAAATTGATGAGCTTGGTATGAATAAATTCATGAATCATGGTTTGTTGGTTGGATATTGGCATGAGATTGTTATGTTTGATAAATTGTGGTTGGTTGGAGAGACATGGTAGTGGTATAAAATTGACGTAATTCCATGAAACTCTTGGTGAGATTTCGTGGTGGTGTTGGTTGAGATAGACGTAATTCCATGAATCTCTTGGTGAGATTTCATGATGGTATTGTAGTGTATATAATTAGGTAAGGATTCAAGTAAGGATCGCATCCTAAAACTCTAAAGAGTCAGTTAGTCTCACGTAGAGCGGACTGACTCGAGTGGTGAGAGTAGCAAGACGCCCTAATCTTCGACAAGATAATGAACTTTGATGTTTGAAGGCTAACCTTGTGCGTGGTATGGTGAAACCCATTGGCAATGACTCTGCAGAGCAGTAGAGGCCACCACAAGTGCAAGCATTCAGTGAATCTGATCGAATATATGTATATGGATAAATTAAGTCTTAGAGTCTTGCTTGTTTGCTATCACATGCTTGGATGATTGATGTGTACTTGATTTTAAATTGCATGCTTAATTGTATGATAAAAATCTTTTTACTCTAGCTTACCCTTCTTGCTTGTGTTTGTCTTGTGTGGTTTTCCTTTCTGCAATGATTATCAATTCCTTGGTGTGAGCAGATATAGGAACCCTTGGTGATCGTAGTGACGATGGGAATGTTGTAACTTAGTTGGTCATGGGTTGATGTTGGGCTCATGTTTGAAGGACCTTTGTTATATTGTAATCTCTTGCTTTGTGAGCAAGCTTTTGGACATCTGTTGAACCTTTTATATTTTGTTTCTAGCATTGTGTAGTGCCTTGATTTTCCTTTTTGGTATATTTGGATGATTGTAAAATCCTTATACTATAAGTCGCGTGCTCTTTGGATATTATAAAGTATGCGATGTTTTATTTAATTAGATTTATCTGTTAAATGGGATTGTCTGGAAAATATGTTAACACCCTGTAATGTGCGCGGAAGAAATAAAATTAAATAGAGGGGATAAGGATGAAAACATTAAAAGTGTTATGAAATTAATGGATGTACATTGACTTGCTAAAAGTTATTGGTGAAAACATCAGAAAGCACGTTTTCTTTTCGAATATTTTTTTTCCTTCTCAATTTCAAAGCCTAGCTTTTACGTCTTATTTTCTTTTCCAGATGATTTCTGTCATAGTTATATATATATATATATATATATATATAAAGTTAATTCTGTAACGTCCCATTTAATAAATAAACTTACTTAAACGACATGTCACACATTATAATATGAAGAGCAAAGTTTTGGAGTATAAGTCAGTTCTACAAGTATCCAAGGTACTAAAGAGAAGAGAAGGCACACCACGATGCCAATACAAGGTGTAGTAAAGAGATCAACAGTAGTAAAAAATGAAACCCAGAGGCAAGACAATACATGGGTCGTAGCCTTAAAAGAAAAAAATCCAAGCAAAAAGGAATCCAGCCCAAGCAAGCTATGCAGCGGAGTCACCATATCTCTGTTGACCACGAGGATTTCTCGCATCTGCTCACATCAATAAATTGATGATCATCGCAAAGAAAGAAGATCACACACACAACAATCAAACAAGCAAAGGGTAAGCTAGAGCAGAAAATGATTTATCATATAGTTACATACAATTTCATAGTCCAAAATGCATATGTCAATAATTCATGTTATGACTTGCAAACGATACACTAAGACTCAAGACATGACTCATCCGGATACATATAATCAATCAGATTCAGCGGATGCTTGCACTTGTGGTGGCCTTACCTGCTCTACCAAGCTAATTGTTACAGTGTTTCATCCCCCACACATAAGGTTAGCTCTTAAAGTGTTCCAGGCCTCCTCCTACTCTCAACACTCGAGTCAATACGCTCTATGTGAGACTAACTGACTCTTTAGAGTGTCAAGATGTAATCCTTACCTTGAATCCTTACTAAATTATATAAATAAGACACCACCATGAACTCCCACTAACAAGGGTTATGGAATTTCGTCCTAACCAATTGAGGCACCACCATGAGATCTCACCTAGAGATTCATGGAACTATGCCCTAACCAATGAAGCACCACCACAAAACTATCGTGGAATTACGCCCTAACCACATACAAATCATGTTTCACCAACCAAGAGTGTACTTGTCATGCATACCAGTTTCATGCCAACATTTTTATAACCAACCTTCATTTATATTCCATACCAAAATCACACCAAACTCATTATATTCAGCCCATGAACCATTCCATACATGCAACATCACTCAAAACATGCTTTAATACAGTAATCTAACTAAACATGTGACATTCATCCAAGAACATAGAAGTAAACAAAACAAGAACGCATCCTCACCCAGCTCCTCGCTTAGGTAGAAAGGCCTCGCTCAGGCGAGAGGATTCTCTCGCTCAGGTGAGCTCCTTTCGCCTAGGTGAGAGCTCAAAAAGAGGAATAGTGGTGCCATCGCGTTCTCTCGCTTAGGCGAGACCTCCTCGCCTTCTCACTCAATACTGGAGCTCGTCGCCTTAGCGATAACTCGCGCAACACCTGGGAGGGTTTTCTGATACTTTCGCTTAGGCAAGCTCCACTCGCTTGGGCGAGATTATAAGACTTCCTCCACTATTCACGCATACAGCAACCAAAAACTCATTAAAATAGCACCCAATACATTATCATACCATCATAAGCGCCACACAAACATCAGAATCACCAAACGTAACTAAAAATGAACCAAAAAGATAAAAAGACGTGAAATCCTAGCTTCCCTTACTTGGAAAGAGGCAGCAAAATACTTCGACACCTAAGCCCACAAACACAGCAGCTCCAAGAGCAGATTTAAGAGTTGGGAATACTGACCCAGACAGAAAAATAAGGTTAAACTCATGAGTCTCTGTTGGCCCATGAAAAATAGAGTTTAAGGGAAGAGTATAAGGGCTAGATGAATTATGACCCAAAACTACTTCTAGTAATTTTACAATTTATTTTCAAAGCATGGCCTAAACAATTGGCCCAAAAATAAATTTATTCTAATGGACTTTTAGGAAGTTTGATGTCTTCTTTGGCCCATGGGAGAAACATTTTGAGTCCTTTAGGCCCATTGTAGTCTTGAAGCTATTAGGCCCATGAGACAAATACATTAATTGGTCTTTGATTGGGCTTAATACAATTATATGTATAAAGAGATAAACTTTTTGGATGTCCTTTTTTGTTTTTTCAATTTTATTCTCTTAATTATTATATTTTAAATTTAAATAATTATTTATAACAAAAAAATTGTTTTTTGATTTTTTGATTTTACTAATTTTAGTAACCATTTTTTTAAATTGAAATAATTATTCAAATGTAAAGATAAATGAAAATAAATAAATAAAAAGCATAAATAATTGAAACATGAGTCTTATATAGTAAGTAAAAGTAAAATATGTATCTAACCATAATAATAAAAACAATAATAATAATAATAACTATTATAGTAATTATAGTTCTTATTAATGATAATAATAAGAATAATAGTAATAATAATGATATAATAATAATATAAATAATTATAATTAATAATAATGATAATAATACTTATAGTTGGTAGTAATAAGATCATAATAAGTATAGTTGATAATAATTATAGTTAATAATAATAATTATTATTATTATAATTATAGTTAGAGCTAATAATAATAATAATAATAATAGTAATTATTATTATTATTATTATTATTATTATTATTATAGTTGTGACATCCCATTTAAATAGAATATGTCTACTAAATAAAATATCGCATAATTAAAATATTTTAGAGCACATGACAACAGTATATAAGAATCTACAGAATACAACCATCCTTAATTATACTGGAAGGGAAAGTTAAGGCACAAACAATGTCAATAACAAAACATAAAAGACAACAGTTTAGTCAAGATTTGCTCACAGAGCAATTAAAGCAACAAGGCAAAAGTGCCCACAAAAAGATGCTCCTAAGAGCGAAAACCAACCCATGCTAGACTAGGCTGCAACATTTCCATCCTCACTGCAATCACTATGGGTTCTCATATCTGCTCACATCAAGGATTTGGTGATCATTACAAAAAAGAAAAACCACACAAGAAGACGAACACAAGCAAAAAGGGTAAGCTAGAGTAAAAAGAGATTTTGAACATGTTATAGCAAGCAGATAATTAAAACAAATTATAACAAGCAAAATAGTAGGCACCCAATCATGTGATAGCAAACAAGAAATATGACTCTATGACTCAATTATTCGGATACATATAAAGAGATCGAATTCACTAATGTATGCGCTTGTGGTGGCCTCTACTACTCTGAAGAGCCATTGCCAATGGGTTTCACCCTATCACGCACAAAGTTAGCCTTCAATCATCTAGGGTCATCATCATGTCAAAGACTAGGGTCTCCTGCTACTCTCACCACTTGAATCAGTCTACTCTACGTGACTAATTCTTCAGAGTTTCAGGATGCAACCTTACTCAAATCTTTATCTAATTATATACACTACAACACCACGATGAAATCTCACTGAGAGGTTCATGGAATTACGTCTATCTCATACCACATTCATGTTTCTTATAAAACCTGTGAAAATTAAATAATTAATAAATGCGGTAGTGGGATCCTTTATGACATTTAATTCTAACTTGTATGATGTGAAAAAGTACTAGCTCAATTGGTTGAGAGTACTTTATTGCGTGAGAGGACTTGTCAAGTCCTATGTATGTCATCTTTTTGCTAAAATTAGTTTTGGCTTGAATATGAAAGGGTAGAGAAAACCCTAGCTATAACAGCCAAGAGGGGCTGGAAAATAGTAAATAATGAATCATTAAATTGCAATTATCACATGCATTAAGCCATTTTCTTTTTGGACCAATTAAAGTGCAATTAAAGAGGAAATTAAGGGTGAGAGAAGGGTTTTGTGAGCTGCCATTGATCAGCATTTTTAAGATAGAGAATTCAGAGTGGAATTGGTGTTTTGAGTGCAGTATAGAGGCTAATTGGAGAGGACCAAGGCAAACCATTTGGGAGCAAGGAAGAATTAAAGAATATTCAAGTTTAAGCAAGAAAATTCCAGGTTAGGGAGCTGGACTACGCTAATTTTACGTGTTTTGATTAAATGCATGATGTATGTATTGAATATATGTATGATTCCCCTCTGCCATGACCAATTTTCGTGTTTCTAGGAATTTCCAGAAACTGCCTGGCGGGTTACTCATAGCCTTCAGGCGACGTATCCCAGTTTTAGTGTTTTCTGGGTTTCTTTGAGGAATCGCCTGGCGATGAAGCCTTGTACCGCCAGGCGAAACAAGTCTGCAACCCAGTTTTTGGGTTTCTTGATGAACTGCCTGGCGATGATGAATACCCGCCAGGCGACGCGAGTCGAATTGACTCAATTGTTATGTTTTTCTTATTCGGGGAGGATTCTGATCGTAGAGAAACCAAGTTCTAATGGCTTGGGAATAATTAGAAATTATACGCCTTTGAAATTTGTGGATATGGTGGTCAAATTGGATGAACTGGTATGAAAACGAATTTAGGGTTGATGATTTGAGGTCATCCCAAATTTCATCAAGTTGAGTGGTAATTGTTATAAAAATTGCATGTATTGGGAAATTTAGGAATAAATCATGAACCTGAACAATTGAGTGGAGCTTATTGGATCATTAATTGATTTAAAATCAGAATAATTGGAGTTAAATAGGGTTCGCAGGTGTCGGGAGAAGTGCTGGGTTTTTGGAGCAACAGGAACCGCTTAGTGGCACCCAGTTTGCCTCAGGTGCCACACCAGAGTTGCTGGTTTTATATGTTTTGGTGCACAGTGGTGGTTGGGAAACTAATTTGGGTGTTGTGCAGTAAAACATTAGAGGTTGTGAATATTATAGGAAGTTGCCTAAGTTAGAACTTAGGGTAAATGGTACCAATGTTAATTGGGAAGTATTGGGATATGGATGACTTAATGTAATGGAAAATTATATTTTTAGGGCTTTGCAAGACCATATGGTTAAATCATTGTGCTGGAAGGATGGTATGAGGGGTAAGAATTCATAAACGCCTATAGGGGAGATTAGATGAATAAACTTGAATTATAACCCATGGAATAAATCAAAGTCCTAAGATGAATGAAATGATATTAAGACTAGAATATTAATAGTAGCATACCTACTTAATTTTGAGGTTGAAATTAGAGCAGTGGGGTAAAGCATAAGAGTGACTTAAGGCTATGTGTTACTAAGGATTTTAAGAAGATGATTGTGCATGGGAAATTCTGTGTGTAGTAATTATGGTGTTGGTAGTGTATCGTAGGTGCTTTTATTGAGCCAAGACATAAAGACTGGATTGGTTGAGTAAATATGTGAGTAAGGGAGTGAAATACAGTACCTGAAACCAAACCAGAACTAGTACTGCGCGAGTACTGGTATGGCGCCTAGCGGCAATACATGACCAGTCAGGCGGAAGCTACCAAATAGAAGAGAACTGGAACGCGAGGTGCATGGCGGCAAGGGGAGTCCTGCAAGGCAACACTTGCAAGGGCAGTGGCATTAGAGGCGCGAGGCGCCTAGCGGCACGTGTCCCCCGCCAAGTGGCCTGGAAGCCCTATGCGCCTAGCGCCTAGAGTGTTGCGCCAGGCGATACTGTGAAGCAAAGACGTGTTGTTTTCTTTGATGTGTGTGGTCTACAAGGCTTTTAGGAAATCTTAAAGGTCAGATTGCTAGTGTTCCTTGAGTGGTGGCTCGGAACGTATCCCTTGAGTTGTGGCTCGGAATAGCATCTCTTGAGTTGTGGAGCGAGATGGCAGATGAACACGAGGAACTCTGAGTTGTGGCTTAGGTTGGCGAGTGTTGCCGGTGTGAGTGTGTTGGTTATGGCCCGCACGGATGGGTCCAGATAGATTGCCCTCCTCAGTATTTAGTTGAGGAGTTTGGTAGTCTTGGGACGTTACAAACTATGTTCGTATTGGGAACTCCACCTGGCGTTACGGTGTGTGATCCGTAGCATGGTTTCCCGCACGTGCTCTATCAGTTGTGGCCGATAGGTGTGGCAACAAGACATCTTGAGGTACTCACTAGAAGACATAGAACACCGTTAACATGATTGTGGCCATGTGGAATGAAATCAAAGGATGGAATTCCTTTGGTGATTGTGTTATATATATAAATGTATTGTATATATGTTTATTCTGTTAGCTCACCCTATTTGCTTGTATGTGGCAATGATCGTATACGCGGTATACGTGAGCAAATGATGTTGTAGGTGGGTCTGGTGAGGCATAGAGCCGGAGCGGGGCTAGACTTGGGAGAAAGATTTTCTCAGAGTTTTTATATTGTTTTTATGATTTAAAAAAACAAAATTGTAATCATTGATATTACTAGACTTTTGGACAATTATAATAATATTTATTATTATGGATTTTGGATTATTATTGAGGTAATAAAAGATTTAAAATTTCCCGCATTTTTTGGGAAATGATATTTCATTAAATGCAATTTAATTATATTTCTTTATTTTAATATTTAAATCCGTAATATTCGGTCGGGATGTTACATTTCTTACACCAAAATTACAATTTTATCTCAAGCATTTTAATTTGATGCCAATGCTCAACCAACTAATCAATCCATGATTCATTCAATATCCAGTACAACATAGTCTCAGCCCCATTTAATCTCATAAACCATACATGACATCATACTTCATGCATTTAAGGTAAATCACTCAATCATGCAACCAAACAACCAAAACATAGAAGTGAACAACACTAGAGAACGTCTCTACACTAGTCTCACTCAAGCTATGAGCCCTCACTTAAGCAAAAGGAGTCCCTCGCTCAAGCTAAAGGCTCTCGCTTAGGCGAGAGTGCGATAAAAAGTAATACGAAGTTTCGCAAGTCCTCACTTATTCGAGATCTCCTCACCTAAGCAAGATTGCTCTCGCTCAAAACTAGAGCTCGTCGCTTGAGCGAGAGTTCGAGCGAAAGCCAGGGGCGAGCTTCTGCTATCCTCGCTTAGATGAGAGCTCCTTGCTTAGGCGAGAGCTTCTCGTAGGCGACAAACCACTCACCTAGGCGAGCTTAGCAGATCTCACCTGCTCTCACGCATGCAAAACCAGAAATCCATCCAGAACAACATACAATTTATTTTCACACCATCAAAAGCACCACCCATTCATCAAGAGCACGAAACAGATCCAAAGTTGTCACAAATATTTTAAAAGCACGAAAAACCTAGTTTCCCTTACTTGGAAAAAGAGAATTACAGTGGAAGAGAGCTCTAACAAAAGCTCACCATAGTAAAACAACAGCTTAAGAAGCTGAAAACAGACGCATGGGTATGAAAAATAAGACCTTGACAATGGTTACGTGAGACTAGAGCTTAGGAACATAAACAAATGGAAAAGAGACGGAGGTTTTATTCAACTTATATGGAGGAATGACGTTATGCTAGCTTATGGGAGAAACTTGCTCAAGCTCTAACAGAGCCTCTATTGGAGAAAAAGAGAATGAGTGAAGGAAACGAAAAGGGAAAGTGAAATGGAATGAGCTGAAGAGTTTTCTGAAACAGCCACAAAGCTAATGGGCTGACTTGGGTCTTAACACTTGGTCTGACCCATCTCATAAGGCAAAAAAAGGTTTACAATAGTTATAATTAATAATAATAATAATAATAATATACAAATAAAATAATAAATATCATAAAAATTAGGTTACATTGTTGTAAATTTTATTATTAAAGTAATGAAGTCGTAAATTTAGTTTTAAATATAATAAATAAAATTGATATCACAATATGGTGCAATTAATTAATTTTACGAAATAATTATATAATAGTTTATGACTCGTCCGTGTACGCACAATTTTTTTTTATTTCAAATCTTTTTAGAATAATAATACAATTGTTACTATATTTATTTAACCATTAAAAATACTAATACTAATATTAAAAAATGTTATAAATTGTAAAATTTTTAAAAGATTAAAAATCTATTTAGCAAAAGTATTTATTATAATAATGTTTTTTATTATTAAAAAACCACTTATACTAATAACACCACTATGAATAGTAATAATAATAATAATAATAAAAATAACAATGATACAAATAATAACAAACTAATGATAATAATAATAATTTTTATGCTATAAATATTAACGTCAATGATAATACTAAGGCTAATGTTAACGATAATAATAATCTATAATTATATATAAAGATATATATATCAGCAACAAAACAAATAAAAATGACAAGTAATTGAAATATGATCCCATAGTAAATAAAATTAAGTTGTATGTCTACAACTAAATATATAAAGAGATACACATTTTTGTGCCCTTTCTTATTTTTATAGTTTTATCCTCTTAATTATTATTTGTTAAATTTAAATAATTATTTATAATAAAAAATTATTTGTCAGTTTTATTATTTTAGTACCTATTTTTTCAATTCAAATAATTACACAGATATAGAGATAAAATAAACAACAAAACAAATAAAAAGCATATGTAGGTGAGATATGATCTCGTAGTAAATAAAAGTAAAATATGCATCTAACTATAATAATTATAATAATAATAATAATAATACCACAATAAATTATGGTGGTTAATAATATTAAATTTTTGGAATACCAATTTTTTAAATTAGATATGATAGTAATTATAATAATAATATGATAATTATAGTTCTTAATTATAATTCTTAATTATAATAATACCACAATAAATTATGGTGGTTAATAATATAACATTTTTGAAATACCAATTTTTTAAATTAGATATGATAGTAATAATAATAATAATATTATAATTATAGTTGTTAATTATAATTCTTAATTATAATAACTAGCGTAAACACAGGCGATATCACGCCTGTATGTACACATTTTTTAAATATGAATGATATTATATTAGTAGGTGATAATAGTGTAATGTTATTAAGTTAATATATAAAATAAATGTATATTATTAAAAATAAAATGAAATGAATAGAGAGAATAATCGTTGATGAATAAAAAGAAAGGAAAAAAGATAAACTGTTTTATAAAAAATAGGTAAAAGTAACCGTTAATTTTAAAAAATTTAATAAATAATTATATTGTAAATGGTATAATTAGTATTATGAAATGTTGACACAAAAAAGAAATTTTTTTTTATATATTGTTATTATTAATGATAACGATAGTAATAATAAAATAATAACAACAATAATAATAACAATTTTTTTAGTACTTCTTATCTCATATCAATAATATAGAATAATAAAATTAATATATTACGTATTAATATTATTAATAACATTAATAACTTTACTACTAATAATGTCAATAATACTAATAATAATAATATAAAATAGTAACATATAATAATAATAATAATAATTATTATTATTATTATTATTATTATTATTATTATAACTAGCAAACATACAGGCGTTGTCACGCATGTGTATTTACATTTTTTAATTTTCAAGAAATTTAAGATTAATAACAAATATATAATTTTTAAAATAGTTGTTAAATATAAAATTTTAAAAAAAGATATGTAAAAAGAAAATTTAAAATTTAAGACAAAAGAGAGGAATGATTAAAAGAAAAATAAGATATGTAAAAAGAAAAATGATTAAAAATAAATTATTTATAAAATAATTAATTTTTAAAATAACTAAGGGTAAAACGGATATTATGAAATATGAACACAAAAAGATGAATCCCCTTTGTTGTTATAGATAGAAGATTATAGATATAGTAGATATTGGTTATAATTTTACTAATATCACTACAAATAATATTTATAATCATATTACTAATAACTGGAAATACTAATACTTATAAAAATATTACAAATAACAATATTACTTATAATTAATATTATAGTTGAAATCATAAATAACTGAAAAAATAAAAACAAATTGACTTTGGTAGGATTTGAACTTGGGTCCTTTTGTACTAGACTTTTAAAATGACGAAAAAATTAATTTTTATGACACGTGTCAATAAAAAATATTGGCTAATGTATAAATTTTGATAGTATCTTCTTTTCTTCATATGTAATATATGAGACAAGTAGTAATTGTGTTAAGGTCTATAATTCAACATTTGCGACAAACTTGTAGCCTATCATCGAGAAAAATGGAATTAACAACTATATACAAAGACAATATTTCATGTATTTCTCAATTGAAAGAATGATATATTAAAAGTGATAGAATAAAATATATTCTTCTAAAATTCTTTTTTCACTCGTGTTCTTCAAAGAATTGGTAATATATAGATCCAAAAGATTTGTTCATGTGAAAATTTGACAGATTTATTGACAAAATCTATGTCAAAAAGAACCTTTGAACAATTGATTCATAAGATTGAATTTTGTCATCTTAATGATATAAATTTAAAAAATGAGAGAAATAGAATATGTCATGATTAATATTATATTGAACACTAAAAAATAATATATTATTTTTTCTTCTTTAAGTTTTTATCCTAATGGATTTTTTTTAGTAAGATTTCAATAAAACACATTCTTTATCGATAGAAATTCAAAAGAAAGTATTATAAAATTAGTAGATGTTCATCTACTTAAAAGTAATTACCAATGATTGATCAGTAAGGATGTTATCATTAACTATTATAACTATTAAATTATATCATTCGAGTTATTTTTTATATTTATAAATAGAAACGTTTTTTATTAACAGTGACAAAAAAAAATCTAATCTCTACTATCTCTTCTTTATTAACAGTGAGTAATGAAGCATCGGGGAACAACAAACATTCTGGGGGTGCGAATGGAAGAGCCTAAAATAAAAACAAAGGGTGTCGAGAAGTAAAAATAAGGGGTGGAAACAGCAGGGGTGGCCACACCTCCACTTTCTTCATCTTTCTTCATCTTCACATGATGGTTTCCCACGTTACTCCGTCACATTCCCCCGTTGGAGCTTCTTCCTGCCTTCCACAGCTGCGTCCGCCCTCGACCGCTGCGACATCGCTCCCCACCGGAGCTATCGCTGGCGCTACCTGTGCCTCCCTTCCAAACAAGGGCCGGAGCAACCGGAGAGCTTCTACCTCCCAAATCCAAATGCACCAGCCACCAGAGAGCTTCTCCCTTCGTTCGCTGCCACAACGCTCCCCATCGAAGTCGTCACTGCCGCTGCCGGCAGCGTTTTCTTCCGCAATGTTTTCTCTTCCATCATAACATGGAACTTCTTCCTTCCTCCATTTACGTGTGAAACGGTGAGTCTCCAGTCGGTGGTGGCACAGCCGCTTCTACCTCCCTGTCGTGTGCCACCACGGTCCCCGGCGAACCTCCGTTCACTGTTTCTCCTCCACCAAATATATAGGGCTTTTTGCTACTTTGTTCTTGCGTGTGGCTACTACGCCCACTCAGATACAAGCGCGACTTGAACCCACTCCCACCACTGGCCCGACGACGATGGAATAGAGTGATTGGCGGTGTAGCGGGAGATAGAAGGAAGGATTGCGAGGGAGCTGGAGTTGATGATTGATGGAGTGAATGGATGACGTTAAAGATGTGGGTGGATCGCATGAGGGGATATTAATGGATGTCTTAGTAATTTTGGGTTATGTATATGTAATACATAATTAAATTTGTTAGGACCATTATTTATAAAGCCAAATAATAAAGTGATATGACTAAATTAAAGATTTGACTAAAGACATATGTCATGAAAATAAATATTGTGTAGAGACCAATTAGTATTTTCTAATTTGATGAGGGACCAAATTAGAAATACTAAAACTTAAGTAATTCAGTTTATAAATGGTCGTGGTCTCCTACTGAGAGTACAACTCCTCCTGTTCCTCGTGTTCCTTTCTTCCTATACCATCAAGAGAGAAAACAAAAGGGAAATAAAGGAGAGAAAACCAAAGGGAAATAAAGGTGCTCTACAGGAAGAAGATCATTGTATCGTTTAGTACTCTACTATAATATTATCATTATGGCCAATTCAGATACGCTTCTGTTTATTTTTTACAGCATGATTATCAGTATGGGATATTGTTTATGATTGATTGTTAGAATCAATAATAGGATCATATTCTACGTTTATGCTTACATATGGTATCAGAGCCACCCAAACTTACGTGGTATCAAAGCCACTCAAACTTGATTCATGTTTGTCTTTGGTTAATTTAATTAATTTCTATTCAGAACCCTAAATCCCTAATTCTGAAACCCTTAATCCCAATTTTGTTTTTGGGAGAAAAACCCAAAATTGAGAATCCTAAGTTTCTTAAAACCTTAATTCAAGTAAATTATTTTAATTAATTTTGAATTTTTGGTTCCAGACATTTGAACATAAGGATTTATATTTTAGAATATAAATATTTTTATTTATTTTATATATTTTTTGGTTGTTTAATATATAAAATAAATATATGTGGTTTTGGAAAAAATATATAATCAAATTTTGGTTTTGTTTAATATTTTAAATGAATTAATTGAATCAAGAAGTCACCAAAGTGATCTCTCTTGAGTAGATAGTTCATGAAAAAAAAAATGTTAAATGTTGGTGTTTATGTATGTTCATGCGAGTATTGATCGGCCCAAAGGAAGATTAATATTTGGCCGGATTGCATACTCACAAACATGTGATAATTATAAGGATTTACTTTGTCGATGATAAATTAATCCAAAGATTAGTTTGTTGTTGGACGTGCTTTATTATCAATGTTTGATCATTACAACTAGATACCTCTAGCAGTTGATATTACTGTCCAATGACTTGATATTAATGGTGCATTGGGTGTTTTGGGATGGATTAAACCATTATTTGAATATTTTTATAATGATTTATTTTATTATGTGAGCATAATAAGTTGTTCCTCTTGTTTTATATATATATATATATATATATATATATATATATATATATTTTTTTTTTTT
>Ga0214544_1005863_pt1 | contig 23344 bp, 6 predicted proteins | sample CNSS3metaG_FD_160074 | JGI IMG/M metagenome (GOLD analysis project Ga0214544, IMG submission 160074) | Root nodule microbial communities from cowpea collected in UCLA plant growth center, Los Angeles, California, USA - CNSS3 | ecosystem: Host-associated > Plants > Roots > Nodule | place: USA...
TGGATGGTGAAAGTATGTTTAATTGTATGATAAAGATGTTGATTGGCTCTAGCTTACCCTTTTCTTGTTGGTTGCCTTGTATGTCGTGTTTCTATCTTTGCGATGATCATCAATTTATTGATGGGAGTAGACACGAGGGATCATCGTGGTCATCAGGGAGGAGGCGACTCTACAGTTTAGTTTTCTTGGGATATCTTAAGGGCTACGACCTATGTATTTGTCAGTCTTTTATATGCTAGTGTTCCAGCAAACTTTTTGATACTCTTTTATCTCTTGTGGCATCGTGGTGTGCCTTATTGTGTAAGGTCTTACGTTTAAACTCCAGAACTGCACTGTTATATTATAATCATGTGACGCTTCCTTTAATTACGCTCATTAATTAATTGAGACGTTACAATATTTAAAAAAAATTCTCACATCTTAAAAAAAAGTCAAAGATTTTTTTTTAACAATTAATAACTTGTAAAATAACATACTTTTTTTTTTATAAATATTTATACCTAATCAACTTTCAACTTTTTTTTTTCTCAAATCCATAAAAACTTATAATGACAAAAGAACACTTTATTTAGAAGATCTGAAAAAAATAGTTAAATAATTTAAATATCCATAAATACAATATAATAGTAATTTATAATAAATATTTTATCTATTAAGTGAAAAAATAAAGTAGCATCTTGTAATTGTAAATATTTTTAAAATTATATTTATTAGAATTGTTTTCTTATTTATAAGAATTAAACCCATGTTAAAAAAAATGATAAGGAACGTCTTATTGAATCAATTGGGTATACTCTCTTAATTTTATACGAATTGTTAATACAGCAATTAACAAAAATAATATTCATAAAAATATAAATTACTGAGTATAATTATTTGTAAGAGAGAGACTAAATGTTTCTTTAACGTGTGAGAGTCGTCACTCAATCATGTCTGTTGTTTATGGTCAAAACAAGTCAAATCTGTACACCATGTATGACCTATTTGGTCAATCAATATTATTAATTATCATAATTATAAAAATAATACAAATTAATTATTTTTAAAACAATTATTAATTTATTTAGAATAATTTAAAGAGGTTAATAAATATTAATTAAAAATTATGTTTGAAATAATTTAAAGAGGTTAATAAATATTAATTAAATATAACTTTATTTTAATCTTTTTATTAAATTGGCAGTTATAATATATATTTATATTTATTAAATTTCAAAGTATATGGGAATGGTCCCTCTCAAACTAATACTATTGATTGATATATTAAAAAAAATCTATTTATCTGTCATATACATTATCTTTGGTGATTTTTTTTGTACCACATTTTTTTTTGCCGTCTAAACAATTCGAGCCGAAACTTAATTTTGTTGGAATAAATTGTATGTTGATAATTTTATATGTAAGATCCTTTTACCTAATTTAAAATAAATAAAGAAATTAGTTTATTCAGATAGTGACATTAAATTTATTAAAAAATATTTTATAAGTTGTTTTCTCGGTAGAAAAAAAATCATATTTGAATTTGTTAAATAATCACATAACTTTTTCCTCCTAAATATACACCAAGATAATAATGGTTAGCAATTTCACCCATGCTCACATAAGAAAAGAAAAACTTGCAACATTATTATCTATTAACTAAAATATTGTAAAGTGATTACAATACATTTTTTTTATCTCTTTTTGAATATCAAAATTTTTCAAAAAGATTTAATCAATACAATTCTCGAACATTAAATACTCGAAATAATATTATAACAGTGTTATTAAACTCAAACACAAACTGATAAGTCACGTGAAAGATTCATGCATCACATAAAAAAAATGCAAAATAAATTCGTCAATAATTGTTTATTAATTGCCAGATTGTTTGAAAAATCTATTCAATACTGATCTTCAATATTAAATACTAAATATAATTGGCTTACTAAAGTGGGATATTACTACACAAATCAAGTGAAGGATTCATGAATCATGTGAAAAAGCAAAACATATACTCGTAAAAATCTAAAGACAATAAATATCTTAAATAAAAAAAAACCACTTTCTTTGTCGTTTCTAAAATTAATACAATATTAAGGTGTTTTTACGAATTACTTTCTTACTTTCTGACTATTTTTAAATTAATTTTATATTTATACATTTCTTATAAAAAAAAGAAGAAACTTTAAAATAATTGTGTTAGAATAAAATTTCATTATATTTTACTAAGAAATCTTGTAAGAAGAAGGTTCACTCGTGATTATTAGCTTTTTTTTTCTGAAACATTAAATAATGCAACGAGAAAATGAATAAAAGCTGAGAAAGAGAACCAAATCACACACTGCAAGATTCTCTTTTTCTCATTCTTCTTCTTCATCATCATCGTCATCTCCTTCTCCGTGTTCCGAAAGCGAAGGGAAAAAGAAAACAATCACTCATGATAACGAGAAGCACCTACACCATTTAGGATCACCAGAACCAGAGAAAATTTCAAGGGCCACTACTTTTTCCTCTTCCCATTTTGCCCTTGATTTTTCTCCACATTTTCCATTCCACCCCACCCCATAACCATACACAAACAACAACCACAACAACAACATCGTATTCACAATGTTGTGTAAACTCGTTCCTGTGCCGCGCAAGAAAAAACCCGGTTCGAACCCGGTTTACCTTAACGTCTACGATCTAACACCGATTAACGGTTACGCTTATTGGCTTGGCCTCGGAGTTTACCATTCTGGCGTTCAAGGTAACCGACCCAGTTACCGTTTTTTTTTTTTTTTTTTCCAATTCATCTTCCTTTTCCATCAAAGGGATTGGAAGGAAATTCGGTTGCTGGGTATTGCCAATTTTTAATTCAGATCCGTGGAATTGGTTTATGAGTATAAAAATTAAATTTTGTCGATGGAATTTAATATGGGCTGTGTAATGTTAATTTGAAAATTGTTCATTGCTGCATTAAGGATCTTAAACAATATGAACTTATCTATCTTTTTGAGAAATTAACCGAAGGGTGTATAGCTTGTTGGGTTGGTTGAATTTTGCTTTTAATGCAATTTTAGTGTAATTGTTAATTTTGTTATTGAAGGGTGGATTCAACTGAATTTTGAGTTGGGGAAAATACTGAAACTACACTGATGATGAATGTTCATTCTTTTTGTTGTTTTGTAATGTACTAATACCATGGGTGGTGTGTTTTCTTGCTGTGATGGTTTTCGGATACTTAGAGAGTGGTTTAGTGACTTCAATTTTTGTTGTTGTTGTTGTAGTTCATGGGGTTGAATATGGATTTGGAGCTCATGAACGTGACACGACTGGGATTTTTGAAGTGGAGCCTAGACGGTGTCCTGGATTCACCTTCAGGAAATCGATTTTCATTGGATCGACGGATATGGGGGCGAGGGATGTTCGTGAGTTAATGGAGAGGATGGCTGAAGACTATTCTGGGAACACCTACCACCTTATCCAGAAAAACTGCAACCATTTCTGCGATGATGTTTGTGTCAAACTAACGGGGAAGTCCACCCCTCGCTGGGTCAATCGACTTGCTAGACTTGGTAAGGGATATTTGCTTTCTCCATCATATTTGTATAAGTTGATTCTTCACTCAGGTGTTCATGTGGTTCCCCAGATGTTCTAACAATTTTGACACAGATTTATTTAGTCTTGAATTCTTTGCTTCAGAAAAAGATCTTGCTTTGAGGGATCAGTGCGCTACCCCACCTCTAGAGTCTAAGATGACACATACCCTTTTCATCTTCTTTCAAAATTCAAGTAATATAAGCTCTTTACAAGAGGATTTGCTTTTTGCTTTTCACATATCAAACATCACCAACCAATATCCAGACATACATGGTTATGACTTAGAACTTGAGTGTCATGTTTCAGATTAATGTTTGTTTTATATTTCTGTTTTTGGGTTCTAATTACACTCTTAACTTATTGTTGGATATGAATAAAACAACTGAATTCCTTTTTGGGTTGATGATCATTTACTTCAAATGTAAAACAGGAGAGTTTTTTGCAATTATGTATGTACTTGTTTTGTCAAAAGTGAGGATGCAAATGTCTTGTGTTCCAATGCTGCATCTTGTGAAAAAGAAGCATTTTGTTGATTTCTAATGGTAGGTTTTTCTTCTGAATATGAAGGTTTTCTCTGCAACTGTGTTCTTCCACCCAGCCTAAATGAAACAAAGGTTCGCCAAGTTACATTAGACAGGGTTCAAGACGGAGAGAAGAAGAAAGTGAGAACGCATTCCAGCAGGTACGAGGCTTCACCCAAACCTCCATTGTCTAGTAGCCGAAGACACTGCCTTCCTCCATCTTCTGTAATTAATGCTTCTCCGTCCTCAACCATAACAGTAAAGTAAAGCTTCGATGCGTTCCTAAGTCGATGTCTGAAATATAGGCTGTTAGAAACCGAAGATGAGCAGAGAACCAACTTTTTCTTCTGCTCCATCTCTCTGTTCTGCTGTATATCTTTAATTGTGTGGCAATGGAAAAAAAAAGTGAAATGGTTGCGTTGTCTATTCTTTCTTCAGTGAACAGAAAAGGGTCTTCATATCTAGATTTTTGAGATACGTATTGTTGGGATTTTATCTATGTTAACTGCTGATGTAGAAGTAGAACATAGAAATGTGTTCAATGTGTAAAATACAGTAAATGAAAAAGAGATGGTGTGTGTGTTTGAGAGCTACTTGCTAGCATTAACAAAGCCCAAATTTGTCAACTTTAGATGGTGAATATAATCAGGGTTCACAATCTGCATGTTTTTCAACAGTGATGTATATGTGTTGAAGAGACCAAAATAGCTTGAAATATGATGATAACTTTGCTTTCTGGTAACACTCAAATCCAAATTAGGCCTTGGATTGGACCTTCTAAATTGTACGATTGTTCTGAGAAAATTTGCCCGGATTTGTAGGTTGATGATTGGTGGTTAATAAAATTGATAAAAAAGAAGTCTTTTTAGTTCTTATATTTTCTGCTAAACTTGGTTAATGCCCCTATACTTTTATGTCAACAAATTTCGTCATCAAACTTTGAAAAACATGTCTTTCTATGAAGTGATCATGTTTTATAAAGTTAGCAGAAACTAAAATCACATGTTTTTTAACACTACGAGGGTAAAGTACAAGAAATTTGATCACGATTAACCAAAACTAACAGATGAAGAAGAACACGTTTTTTCCTTAAAACAATTGTGAGTAGAGAGATAGATGCAGCTAAAAGTTAGCTTCCAGCTGAATTAGGTACCATTTTTGAAAGCTGGATTTGTCTTGGCATCCGAGGAGAGATAATGATGTGTGTGCATGATCTCTGAGGTTTTGGTTTCTGTGCCTATTAGCTTTTGATGATGTTGAGTTTGCGAATAATCACATATGAGTTGGCATGACATAAATGGCTTACCAATAATGAGTTGGGCACCCCATTATATATATATTACGAGTTTGGATCTTCTCTATGATTGCATAGGGCAATGCTATATTCTCTTCCTAATCTTCTTATACATTAATTAAAGAAAGCACTGAATGAAAAATTAAAGCATTTATCACCCTCAAAAAAAGCACTTCATTCTATAGTAAATTCATAACAAAGGAGTTAGTATATATAGAAGTATTCAAGTGTGTGTGGATTTAGGGTTTAGAATTTTAAAATAATGGGAAAAGAACTTGACATGAAGATTGCAAGAAATGAACTTGACTTGAATGAAAAATAAAATAAAATTAGAAAATGGAAAGGGATTAGAATATTTATTAGCATGTTGTATTTGGGGGTGTGGCAGTAGTGTAAAGGATAAGCAGCGTATTATTCGGTTTCCCATGCTTTGTTTGGACATGCATGACATGATATGCTAAACGTTGCGTGAAAGCATAACAACCAACAACCCTTTTTCCTTTCTTTTTCATTTCTAAATCATGTCCTCACATGTCATCTTCTTCTTTATTCATTCCTTCCTTACTCTTCTCGAGTAAGAATCCAACTATGCAAAGCTATTAGGTGAGTGTTTGATTTAATGTTTTAAGTTCTAAATCCACGTTTATAAAATATTCTAAATATCCAATTTGGTCAATGATATGTTGAAACCCTAATTCATAGCTTCTTGTTAAAAGCCTTTCCCATCATGCATATGTAAGTCTTTCCCTTCTTAAAACTCTTATACGATTCCTTTCATATAGGTATAAGACCCAATTGAATGGGACTTTAAGATATATAAATGGATCATTGCATAAGTTGTACATTTATGTCCTTTTTTAGATTTTTTAAAAGAATCACTTGCATAAACTCAAAGTTCTTATAATTTTTTTTTGTCTTTCTTTATCCCTGTATAAACCATTATGCTTCAAAATTAAGGTTTTAAGTTTAAGATATTATTGATGTTAGACAAACATATTAGTTTTTCATTAAGTTGCCTAATTTTGATTCTATGCAGCAATTTGACACAAAATACAAAGACGAAATCTATAGAAAAGTAATGATAGAGCGTAATAGAAAAAGATTATAGAAAGAAAGCTCTAGTTGTCAAATAAAGTGTTAATTATCTAACGTCGTTAATATATTTTTCTTCATCATTGCAAGTATTTGATCGATAGTTTTCGGTGTGCACTTTGAACTTCGTGAAATGGACATTGTTAGTAAAATTAACAAATTTCATCATGTTCTGACATTTTTTAATGGAGTTCCTTGTGTTAAAACATCACAAAATATGACAAAATCCAATAAACTAATGTGAACAAAATAATATTGTTATTCAAATTTTCACTACAATAAATTATTGTTTTATTTCCCAATTATTATATATAGATAAAAATGTATAGGTAAATTTTATATTATCACTATAAAAATTATGAGAATTACCAACGGAATTTTATCGACGGATGTATTTTTGTCAATAAATTTGAATTACCATGGATTTTGATATTTTAATTACTAACATAAAAATTTATCACTAAAATAGATTTCCTTTATCAATGAAAAAATTCGTCAGCAAAATCTGTCACTAACATAAATTTCAACCTTAAAAGGCTACGTCAGAAATAGAAGACGAGAAAAATAAGAGAAAAAGAAGAAGAGAAAAAGAAGAAAAAGAAGAAGGAAGAGGAAAATAGTGAGAACGAGGAGGAGATGCTGCAAAGGCACAATGACGGTGCAATGGTTGTGCGACGGTGGTGTAGCGATAGTGGATCAATAAGGGTGGTTAAGGAGAAAGAGAAAAGAAGGAAGAGAGAAGAGTGAGAAAATTGGGGAAGGAGAAGGAAGAGAAGGAACTGGCAACGACGACAGTGACAGTGACCATGGTGGTGGCAGCGATAGATTTATTGCAGGTTCCTCCTCTTCCTTCTCCTTCCCCACTTTTTGCACTCTTCTTACTTCCTTCTTTTCTCTTTCTCCTTAATCACCTGCATTATGCTACCATTGCGTAAACCTGGCAAGTATTGGCCTCACAACTACGTATCTCCATTCATAATGAAGAATCAAGGATCACATAGTTCTTATAGAAAGATTATTCGGAACACTATTTTTAATTTTTTATTGACTTAATTTTTAATTCTAAAACCCCTTTTTTTATATTGTGGGTATTTTAAAATATTTGAAATGAGTGTCCTGCGATGCGAGTGGATAAATAGACACTAAAATAAAAATAATTTTTCATTTTTCTTAAATTGTTTATTATATTTTTTTATCTTTTATATTTTTTAGTATTTAAATGCCATTATTTTGAATAATCAATTTCACTTTTCAACATGGGTTTGTAAAAATGTGGATTTAAATTAAAAGAAAGGCAAAGATGAAATAAAAATAATGACAAGTGCAAAATTAATAAAACGCATGGTGTTAATGTGCAATAGGTGTAATATTGATGAAAAAGATTGGTGACAGAGGGAGAATGATGAAGATTGGGACGTAGTATTGTGCCTCTAGACATGATGGGAAATGTTAAAACATGTGAACTTAAAACGCAGTACGAGAAGTAACAAACAGACCAATAATTCAATACATTAAGTGAGGAACTTACCTGTAGATGAACTTGCTCGAGAACCCACGTCACTAACAACCTTCCTCTCCCATTCGCGTTAAAGTGAAAAAATGACAAAATAGTATTATGAATTATGATTAGGAAAAGCGAGTAATATCCCTAATCCTCCTCCTTTTTTCCTATGATATTTCACCTAATTTATACACGCCATTGCAATCCAAATGTAATCTTACCCTTAATTACAATGAAAATAAAAAAGGAAAGAATTTATCGTGATGAAAATATATTATGGGAATCAAATCACAACAAAATTATAGCACAAAATCAAAACGTGATTAATAATTGATTCTAATTATTATAAGAGATATTATTTCTAATTATTAGAATCATATCACTACCTCCTTTATCTAGAGCAAAGGTGGTAGAAAAGCAAAAGAGTAAGGATAAGAATAGCAAAGAGAAGGTAGAAAAGCAAAGGTGGTGTGAGTATATAAAAAAATGGGCTAAAAATTAAAAATCAATATGTAAAATGAAAACACAAATGGAAGATGTCAAAAAAAGATTGGGCGTGATCAACAAAAACTTTTCTTTATTTAATATTTAATAATTAATATTTTTTTTATTTTTTGTTATTTATTTATTTCATTTTATTTTATTTCATAAGAGATTTTTATTAGGTAAGATGAAATTAGGTGTTAACAAAAAGCAAAATATGTCTATGGTTTACTTTTATTATGCTTGTATGATGATAAAATGAGAAAAGAAGGAGTTGAGCATTTGCAATTTCTAAAAAATGGCAAGTGTACTATATAAGTTACAGAAATAAAGTAGTGACTTTGTTGGGTCACTTTGTGAAGAAACCTTCTTGAGTACTACCACGCAATACAACCCTCTTATGCCGCACAAAGCCATGCAAATGTTGGAGAAGGCAACTATGTCGTTCTTGGAAAATGATAGATAATGAAGATAATAAAAATAATATTGAGAAATCATGTGAAAATTGAAGGTGACATGGTGAATTAGATTATTTTTATAATATTTTATTTTATGCTGATTAGTTTTATTCTTCTTCAAATTATAAAAGAGTGATATGGAATATTATTGAATGCTTTGCTTAAGTTCATTCTCTCCTACTCTCCTTTCTCTTATTGTTACAAAATTATTTCTCTTATCGAATGCATGGACTTTATATAATGATATTGAACTAATTTAAATTTGGAAAAAAATATTTCTCTCATCTGAATGGCTTTTAAAAGTAATATCTCGAAGAAATAATTTTTTTTTAAAGAAACATTTTAACGGGAGTTGAAAATTTAGCTTCTCTAAATTATAAAAATATTACTTATAAAACATAATTTTATTCTAATTAAATAGGCTTAATTATTAGTAATAAATTAATGATTTTAAAGTAATATTATTTGGTTTATTTTTAGAATCATATTCAAATAAAAGTTTTTCGGAGCATATTTTATTAAGTTTCCTAAAATTGTCAATAAAATTTACCGACAAATTTTTAACTGTCGGTAATTTGGTTTACCGACAGATTTTGACTATCAGTAATATCAATTTTTCTTGTAGTATATGTTCAAAAATTTACCTATACATTTACATTGGTACACAAATATTTATCATGTATTTTTTTTTTCATATGTAATTCAAAGTCAATTGATTAAGGATTAAATTTACATGTAAGTTTGGCGCTTTTAGATGGGAACACTTTTGAGGAATTTTGATTGTAGGTATTTGTTGTAGGTGACATCAATTATCTTGTGGTGGAGGTCAAGTGGGACAAGTCACAATTAAATCGTAGCGCTCTAGTTGTTATGCTCTTAAGTAAAAAGATTTGCAGCCTAACTAACAGTTATACCTTTTGGCCTAATGGTAAGCGTTTGATCCAACAATTGGTATCAGAGCCAAGGTATATAATGGTCTCTAAGTCAGTGGTGTTTTTTACCCCAATAAAAAATACTCTAAGCTTGTATTTGACTTTTCTTATACTTTTGTAGTTGAGTGTTGTGAGATTTGGGTTAAATTTTTGCTTTGGAGAGTGTGAGTGTACTTGGGGTCAAAGAGCATGGGAGAGTAGTCTATATGTTGTATAATTTTTCACATAAGTGTTATTCTCTGCTTGTCATTAAATAACAGGTCGTGATTTTTCGCTGATTTTGGGGTTTCCATGTTATATTCTTATGTTTCTTGTTTTTATGTTATTTATTTATTTGTGGGGTGATTCTTAAGGATAAAAACAATAATGTTCTTAATTGATGATGCATTTTTCGGAACAATATTTACAATCTTACTTATAAGTAAACTAAATTGTTACTTACATATGGATTTACATTTTTTTAACTAAAACTAATCAATAAATTAAACTTCAAATTTTTCGTTATGTAAGGAAAACACGATTTCTAACAAAGCTTATACACATTTGCTAAATTTTTCTTTCCCACTTTTGTGTTTCTCACGAGCCTTTTTAAGTTTCCATTTTCACTACCACAATGACCTTGGCTCTCTCCCCCATTGAAATTGAGCATTGTCTCATCACCTCATCTCGCTGTAAATACAAAGTTGAACTTCTATCTATCTCTCCTCACTTCACTACATCTCCCACACTGACCTCATCTCTTGTTCCATTATCTCAAACACATAATCTCTTCCTCCTTGAAGAATGTTTATCATAGATGCTCATCTTGTAGTGATCTCTTTGTGTTTACATAACAAATTCTTTCAAGTCTTCATTGAACCCCAAACAAAAAAATCTTGAGCCTAAAAATTGAAAGGTATAAACCTCTAATATTGGAACTCAAACCCAAATGGTATATTTTTATGTGTCAATCTATCTGTTCTTTTTTTAATGTAAAACAAATTTCATTTACGTTATTCGTAGAGGTTATTGGTGGGGAAGGTTTCTTTAAGATAGGTGATGGCTTCTTCTTGTCTCCATTGAAGCTTGCATGAAGAATGGAGGCTCCATGGATGGTGTTGGATGCGGAAGCATGAAGGAAAGAAGCTTAAGGTGTTTGGTTTGGTGTAGGTGAAAAGATTCTTAAAAGAGGTGAGGCCAACTCCTAAGGAAGAATACTAGAGTAAACTAGAGAAGAGTTTACTCTAAGGTGAGCTCAAAAGAGATTTGTGCACAAATTTGGGCAGCAATTCATTTCTCAATTTCAAGCTCAAAAATACATCTCCTAAGCCTTCTATTTATAGGCTAAAATGAGACCAAGGAGTCTCCAAAAAGTGGAGGAAAAAAAGAGTCTAAAAAGTTGAATTTTAGAGCAAAAAAAGAGCATGTGGGAGGTGTGACTTGCCACCTAAGCAAGTCACACTTGTCTTGCCATGGGAAGCTAACTCTCAGCCTTGGAGAGCAAGTTTGAAAAGCTTCTAGGCTTTTCTAGAAGAGACACACTACTTTTGGCCTATTTTGCCCAATTCCCCTTTTTGGTCCAAAATTACTTCTAAAGCCCAATTTCCTCTAAGGCCCAATACATGGCCCAAAGAAAACCCTATTCTACTGGCCCAAAATACAAAGCCCAAAATAAAATCCTAATCTAGTATTTACAAGCAAAGAGTCCTAGGCTAGGTCTTCACATCTTCCTTGGCCCATGTGAAGTTCATCTTGGGCCTTGCATGCGCATTTAAAGCCCATTCCTCTTGTATTCTCCTAGCCATGACTCTTGTTGTAGGTCCCTTGGTTCGAGGCATCTCATCAATAGGAGCTTGTGGTTTTGACGTTACCATTAAAATTTTTTATCCTTGTATGCCATGTGTGTTAAAGTAAGGTACTTGTCATTGTTCACACACCTTGATATCCATTGATATGATAATAGTCTGTTATAAAACAATCTTTTTATCTCTACAAGCACTTATAATCTTGTTTCCCAATTCGCTTCTCATACGTCTTGGGTTTCGGCTTGCAAATGGTATGAAGGGTGTCAAAGTAAGCCAATCCAGCCCACACAGGTTGACTCACAAGAAATTAAGCTAAAAATGAATCAGTTCAACCTGACTAACTTTGTGGTGAGCTAAAAATTTTGTAACTCACCTTTACCCACCAATTCGAGGTGGGTTAGTGGGTTGACCCACTTAAGAATCTATTGTTTTCTCAATTTATTTTATGTATTTACTATAATACAATCAATATGGATTGACTCAACTCATTATTTTATAGCATTATTTTATAGTAGTATAATCAAAGTGTTCACTTATTTTACCAAACATTATTATAAAGATAATAGTTGTGAATTAAAGTGTCAACTTACATAAGTTGACAAACAAATAAATTAAACATAAAAAGTATTCAAAGATTATTGAACATCATTCTATTATTTACAAAATATCAAATTGTCAACCTACACAATTAGAAGTAGTAAATAAATATAATAAAAAATTTGTGAAAATGGTAAAAAACTAATAAAGGGTTGTTATTGGTGGGTAGTGGGTCAACCCACTTTCAACATGGTTCGAACTTATTTAACTCGCGGGTTAAGTTAGTTAGGTTCAACTTGACCCATATTTAAGAGAACTAAATTCTTTCCAACTCAACCCGATTCAAATATGTGGTGAGCTTAGTTGACTCATGGGTTAATTAAAAGTCATTTTGACATCTTTAAGCATGATTACAACATTATGAGCATTGTGGTAATATATCTTTATTATGATGTTGTTTTGTGATTATGTGTATAATCTGTAGGCTTTATACTAATTTTGCTCCATTGATGTTGTAATGACCTCTTTTTTGTCATTGAATTGCACAATCATAAGGTACACAATATTCTATCCATGTTTTCGCATGAAGATATTACCTTTCCACAACTGAAAATATTTTAAACAAACATTTAAATTATTCTTTTTATTGTCTAATTATGTTTATGTTATTATTATGGTAATATGGATAATGACAATTGAGCTATCAACATTATTTTTATTTTAGTTATTTGTACTTTTGGAATATAATTAGTCTATCCGAACAACATTTGTGTAGATTAAGAGTGATAGTGACCTAATCATTATACTTTAAAAAGAAATATGTCACGAAGGATTGATAATGAGGACATAATTAAGAATTTTTTTTCGCTTGAAGACATCTCATAGACTCTTAGATATGTTTAAAGAAGCTCGAAAAATTGTAAGTATGATAAGATTGGAAATGATGTTTGGAAAGTCTAATGAAAAAATGGAGCATTCCTATTTATCGAGAAAAATGCAATGTAGCTAAGAAAAAATGTGCATCTAGAAAAGGTTGGAGGTGGCATACCAAGGGATCTATCAACATGTATGAGCATGCTATTCGTTTGGTGTGACTTCTTTCAAATATTTTTGTATTCATTTATGACACAACTGTAATTGTTTAATATATATATATATATATATATATATATATTTTTTTTTTTTTTTTTTATATAGTTGTTTTTTTTTTTTTTTTATATTTTTAAATATTTTTTTATTATTTTATAACAAAAATATATTTTTTTAATATATATATATATATATATATATATATATTTTTTTTTTTTGTTTGTAGATAGGGGAGCTTGGTTGCTCGGTCCATATTGATGAAGTCTTTCATCAAACACATATGTGAAAGAGTATTGTGAATTTCATCAATGATAGCTCAAAGCAAACACATGTTAGTTTCTTTCAAGTTGATTATAATTTTACACATAACTTATTTACTATTTTATAGCAAAAGGTTTTAGTTCAACAAAAAGATTTTAAAAGTAGATTTCCCAGGCATTATCAAAACTTTTTTCGGTATCTCACAATTCATTTGTCGGACCTTGTTGAGGATGAGAGACTAAAGAACCTATTGGTTAGAGGCTACTGGTGGAATATATAAGGGATGAGTGTAAGGGGTTGGATATGTCGATTCTCATAATGATTGTATTGAAAGTTACTTACAATAGACAGAAGCATGTTCTAGTTAGTAAGTTAATTCATAGGAGATTAATTAACTTTGACAACGACTAACAACTAGTGAGGAGCGATTGTCCACCGGTGTGGAGCATATTTGTCACATGAACTTCAAATTTTAATCTATTCATAATTTTATTGGTGCGGTCCTCTGATATTTATCGATTTTTGAAATGATAATTGTACAAAATATTTTTGACAACTGACAAATATGAACAACAAAATTGTATTAGTATTCGAGACACATATGATATTTATGTATAATTTAAATATTACCATTTAAATTATATGAAAATAATTGTTTCCTACATTATTCAGAAGATCTTATTTTATTTTTAATTGTTTCAGAGTGCCAACTGTGTTATTTAGGTTTCTAATCTATTTTTAGTTATTTTTTTATGAGGTTTATTTCATATTGAATTATTGGTTGCTTCAAGGTAAACTATGATTTAGAAAAAAGAAATGCTATTCATTATGGAGCGAATTATGACTGTATAGTTACATTTATGACGCCTAATTTTCATAAAATATTTACTTTTAATTCTATTTTAATGTGATTAATCATCAAAAATGATCTTTTGAATCTTGGCCAAATAGAAAATTATAAGTTTTCACTTGAATTATGATTTGACATGGTAAAAACTAATGGTGTAGCACTTATAATCATGTCAAAAAGCAATCTAATCATGCTGCGTTTGGTTCTAATTTAACTTATCAAACGTAATAAAGGAAAAGATTATTTTTCACTATATACTTTAGTTTGCTGATATAAGCATTCTTGTACACTTTTTTACAATGATTACGCTTAAAATTTTTGTAGATCCAATCTCTCTGAACACTTAGAATAACTCCAACAAAAAATCATTAAAACAAATATCTATCTTGAAATTTTGAAATTGAGTTAACTCAATATTAAAATTAAATGTAAATAGTTCATTCAATAAATATAAATATATATATATATATATATATATATATATATATATATATATATACTTAGTGTTTAGCAATAAAATAAGAAAAGAATCACTTTTAGTACAAATATCTTAATTTCATTTGAATTTATTTTAATAACTAAAATAATTAAATAAATATTTAATTTTTAATAATTGTCTATGTTTATTAAAGAATAAATTAATATTAATATATTATCATCTATGAGAAAATCATTAAATATTTTAAATTTATAAAAAAAAAGACTATTTTAAAGATAATTGTGTATTAATGTTGGTAAACACACATGATAATTACTAAAAACTAGACATGTATTTAATATTTTAACTATTGAAAAAATTAAAATTTCATTATGACTGATTTTTTATTAAATTAAAAACAAAATATATCAATATTTTTTATATTAAGCCTATTATTTACTTTTAAAATTAGATAAACTTATAAAAAAAAATTCTGTCTCAAGTGTATTTTACTTGAAGTAATATTTTAACATGTAAACTTATAAACAAATAACAATTGATTTGAGTGAAGCTCTCAAATTGAAGTTTTATAAATAAAAATAATAAAAGATATATCATTAAAGTGATTAAAGTTTTCGATAGAGATTTGTTAAGTTGTAACCTTAAAATCAATTGATATTTTATACAAATCATGATACTAAATAAGAAGAAAATAAACTCAATTTCCTATGCAAACAATAGTGTTTATCCAAAAACTATTTCATAAGAAAGCAAGTACTATTATTCACTGTGCATGCACTGTTTTAGTCAAAATACCTAAATAATTTATTATCTGAAAACAGTTTGCATTCACCATTAAAAGATAAGACTCCATGTGTAGTGATATAGTTGTAATCAATTAACAAAAACGAGTATCAGTCAAATGCTGAGTCCAAACTCTTCCACAGAAAAAAGGTTAATCTAAATGTAAATTTAAGTTTAACATTAAATAAAAGTAAAAATAAAATAAATAATACATGAAAAAAGTTTCAAATTTTTTAAAAATTAATATAATTTTTTTATGCATCTTTTGAGAATGATAACATGTACCTACATAGGAAAGATTAGGGGTTAAATATGTTTTTGTCTCTCAAGTTTTAGTGAAATTTGAAATTAGTCTTTCCTCGAAACTTTTGATCAATTTAATCTTTCATTTGCAGAAATGCGCAGATTTAGTCCTTTTAATCAAATTTTGTTAAATTTATTTGAAGTTTCTAACGTGTTTTATGATAATATTTGAGTTAGCATTTAAATAAAAATGGGTCAAACAATGTAAACAATTCAAATACTATCATGAAATGCGCTTGAAATGTTAGATAAACTTAACAAAATCTGGTTAAAAAGACTAAATTCATACATTTCTATGATGAATGACTAAATTGGTTAAAAGTTTTGAAGAAGAACTAATTCTAAATTTCACTAAAATTTAAGGAACCAAAAACATATTTAACCCACAAAATTAATAACATCTTTAATTAAAAAATTTGAATTAAAAAATTTGAGACGTTGAATTTATAAGTTTTTTTTATTTATTTACTTGTTTAACTTTCTTATTTTTATATTAATTTCTAACCAACTTTTTATGTAAGTTTGACTGAATTGTTCGAAAAATCCATTCCAATCTTCCAAAATGCATAATTTCTTAGTAAAGAGTGTTTTATTTTTTAGTGTTCAGGTTGATGCCGAGAGGTACTTGTCGACCACGCATGTGTTACTCATTGCATTTGCCGACAATCAAATCAAATAACAAATATATGGAATTTTATGTTATTTTCTTGTTTACATTGTCGGTTTAAAATATGATCTCAAAAAAAAAAAAGTGTTGTGCTACTTTTTCTGAAATTATTTTAAAGTTATTCATTCATGATGTGTGCACATGTAATGGTAAAGTAACACAGAACAAGAGTGTATGGGTCACCTAAGAAATTTATTATCCTGTCCCTAAAACAGGTGATAAATTTTTCAGTTAGATTAATAGAATATTTTGATGAGTATAAATAAAATTAAAAAAATATAATAATATTCTGAATTTGAGTTATGTAAATAAAGTTAATTTTAATTTTAAATATAATTATTTAATAAATAAAGTATAGTTTATGTTTTGCTAAATAACCTTACTTTTATTTTATTTAAATTTAACTATTATTATTATTATTATTTAAATTAATTGACTCCTGAGTTTATGAACCAAACCAACTTAAGTCCATTTAAGACAATCTAAAGAAATCAGACAAAAACTTTGGTGGTTGAAATTAACCCATAATTTTTTAGTTAATTTAATCCTTTTTATGAAGCTTTTGAGTCGATGAATAGAATAACCCATTCTGAAAACTTTATGAAAAAGCAAAACTTTTGAAGACCAAAAGTGGTTATTAATTTAAAGGCTATGCTCAATATAATTATTTATTAATACAACTTTCAAATCCCAGTGAAAATTTAGAAGATATAATTCGTCTCCATCCTTTAAAATTACCCCAAATAATTATATATATATATATATATATATATATATATATATGTCAGGTTTTACAGAGGGAGTTTCACTGGGGAGAACAACACCAATGAGATCTGAGCCTAACCACATAAGACACTGACACCACTCTTAACCCAAAACCTTAAGGCAATGGGTTTATGGGTCTTGATTCTTATATAGTAGCCTACTTTCTCAATTCTAGTCAATGTGGGACTTAGACTCACACTTGGATTCCTAACAATCTCCTCCTCAAGGGTGAGTCCCTTCAACCACATTAGTACACTCCCCCTCCAGCGGAAACTGCCCAACCACGAGTACTAATTTTCTGCCCTTTTCTGTACCGCCGTTATTCTTAACGGGACACGCTTTATCTGGAACCCTTACCTGGGACATTTGCCGGGAAGACTTTCTAAAAGAATAAAGATAAAAACAATTTATAATAAGTAGATATAAATCTTATTTTAAAAAAATAAGCATAATTTCTTTTAGAATAATTCATACAAACAATAAATTAAATAATTAACTTATTTTTTTAACGAAAGTAATATCAAGAAATGTATATCTTAGTTTCAACCAATGACTATATGCTTTAATATATGACTAATATTCAACATTTTATCTTATTTTATGGCGTTTTGCGAAGAGAATTATTTGAAAGTAATATTTAAAATTTTGTCCTCTAATGACATGATAAAATGTAGATGTTACATGTCTCCTTTGATCCAATATTTTTGTTCCATAATGTGGATATTTCATATTTCTAAGTGGTGCGAAGCCTCTAAGAAGTTAGATCATGTAATATAATTTGAGAGTGATTTTGTAAAGACAACTATTTCATCGTTTTATTTTGTTTTCAACGATAAGACATGTTAATGTAGTACATGTAGTGTTCCCCCAATTTCACCCATCCATCAAAATAAAATAATGAACCCTATAAATATTCTAACACACATTGATTTTTATCCTATGATCCAAAATGGGGTCTAAAAAGGTAATTCTTTCTTTAACTTTTCATTTTATTTTAATTTTGTATATTATTTTTATTTCTTTTTATTTAATAATCACTAGAAACTCGGAATATTGATGATAGGTACAGTATTGTAATAAATTTATACAATTAATTGACATTTTCCTATTTTATTATTTTCTTCTTTTTAAATATTTATGTTTTTTACTTACCATGATAACTTTAAAAACAAATTGTCATAAAAAATTATAAAGTGATTATTTGATATCAAAAAGATTTTTTTTCTTTTTGAATTGGCAAGAGGATATGTGGCCCTTACTAAGAGACTGTGTTCTATGAATTGCATTGATCTTTCCTATTGGGCCACTTTCTTTCCTTTGTTTCCTACCAATCACTGTCTTTTTGTTCCCCTCTCTTCCTCATGTTCTTCAACATTATCCTTTTCAGTTAAACATTTTCATCTTTTTCTCACCTAAACTTCCTTTTTTGGGCAGGGGTCACATACAAATTTAATTTTTCCTACAAATTTAATCCATCCAATTTATATACAGTGTTTTAAAACCTTTTGAGTATTAAAACACACATTTTTTTCCTTCTTAAAATTATATAAACTAAATATGGTACTATATCTTGAAATTACATATTAAATTACTTTGTTTCAATATGTCTATCTCAAAAGGTAGGTCTAGTATTTTTTTTTTTTCTGGAAAAAGAAAATGATAAATTTATTTCGACCAGGATAGTTCCATTACTCAAGGAACAAGATCCAAACTTAAAATGGTTTGCTAGTGTTATTTATTTTTCTGATTCGCGAAGGTCGTATGTATTTCCAAAATATTATGAAATATCTTTAAAATATTAGATATTTATAGTTAATATCTTATGGTATGACAACATATAAATATATTAGGTTATACTTTAAAGATATTATGAAATATCTTCCAGATTTTTATGATTAATATCTTACAATATAATAACTCATTATCATATTTTATATTTTGTAATATCTTTAAAATATTATAATAATAATTTATTATCTAATATTTTTAAAATATTATGATATAATAATTGATTATATAATATTTTTAAGATATAATACACGATTATCTTTAAGTAATGTATAATATTCTAATATATTTTGTTTGAAACACTAGTTACTTATGGTCTAGGAAACCTATAAATATATGTTATCATAATAAGTATGATGATTTGATAATTACATTACTCTCATATATTTACTTATCATATATTGTTAACTTAAGAGTTAGAGAGTTTTTGCGTGTAGACCTTCTCTTCATGATGATCCAAAACTCGATTACACATAATTTATACTAGTTATATTTTATTTTAAATTATTTTTATGAACAATGATAAGATGGTAATCATGTAATTTTATCAATTAAAATAATTTTTTTAATTTATTATACTCGTCATATCACTCGATAACTTTCATCTCAGATATCTTCATTTCACATCAAAACAACTACACTTTCAATTCTATTTCTCCTCAAATTCACTCTTCCAAACCCATTTTGAAAAACAAACAAAAACTAAGGGTGTGTTCAGATTAGAAGATGGATTTGGAAGAGTGGATTTGATTGAATTTGAAAGGAAAAGAAAGTTGTTTGGATTAGGAAAAAATGTTTTGATTTGAGTAGATTTGAGATAAAAGTTTGTAAAAATTTATGTATAATGCAATGAGTATGATATATTAAAAAAAATGTTATAATGAATAATATTATATGTTTACCAGATTATCCTCCCTAGAAATTGTATTATAATTTTAAAAATAATTAGCGGAAATTATGTTAATATAAATTTTAAGTTTTTATTTAAAATTGAAAAATGTTATGCATAAAAGCACAGTATAAAATCATTGAGCTTAGTCACTGAATGAAGCTCTCGTGCAGAAAACAAACTGAAAAAAAAAAAAATCAATGAGGGATTTCTAAAATTTTTAGGGACATATACGTAAAAACATCCGTATAAGGTGCTTTCACTTATGTTCTTCACACTTTTGCATGTGATAGAAGGGATCATATTTCTCCGATTGCAATCCATCTCATTTTTTTAGAAACAATCACGCTCCACAACTGCAGATCATTCTTCATGAATAATACTTTACAGAAGAAAACATAGAGTAAGGAAAAAATTGGTGAAAAATAAAGAAATTTGACATGAAAGTTTATTAAAACTAGTGGGTGATGTGATGAGTTTAATAAATTAAAAAAATGTTTTAAATGATAAAATTGAATAATAATAATTATATTGTTATTATTATTATTATTATTTATCACAATTAATAATAATTTATATTTTATCATTTCTATTATGTTATATTATTTTATAATAAAAATATATTGTATATATTTTATTACGTTTATCTTGTTTCTTCGATCGCACAAGTGCAAAGAAAGTTTAAAAAAAAATGTCTCGATTTATGTGTTTTTCTGTATTGAAATTTCAAGTTTCATTGCGAATTCATGTTTGTTCTATTTTCATGGCTGAAAACAAACACAACTTAGTGTCTATCGAGACCTGAACTATCTGGTGAAACGATCTAATTGACCTTTTAGTAGTGAGAAGAACTATTCACGTATCTTTCTCATTAGTCTTAACATGTTTTATCATATGTTTGTTATACTGATATTATTGTATAAATAGGACCTTTCTATCACCAATTAACACTCGCGTTTGACTTATACTTGAATTAGAGTTTGGTTTCAAATAAAACTGAGTGGTAATATCAAATTATACGGGTACAAATTCATTAACACTTTAATTGAATCAATCTAACTTTTGTTAGTGAATTTCTTTTTACAACTAACTTAAATAGCCTTAAATTTGTAAGGGGTTAAACAATATAAAGCATGAGCTTTACTCTTTAGAGAAAAACAAAAGAAAAAAGATATATACTAACCCTTGAGGAAAAGTACACAATTTTTGTGTGCCGTCAACCAAATATGAACCATTGGATTGAATATAATTGATTCTTGGTTGGAATGGGTCAACCAAATTGGCCGTTAGTACCAGTCGCTTTAGGCAACACGCTATTGAACTGCCAAATGCAAACGCACCAACAAAGAAAAGAAAATTTCCTAACTCACATGCCGTCATTTGGTCGAACATTTGGCGTGCACATCACGAGTAAAAAGTTCCATCACAAACACATACCCACCCTCATAATAATAACAATCTAACTAATAATAATATTATTATCATTATTATTATTATTATTTAGAAAATTTCTTCAGCAATTCCATCCAAAAGAATCCGAACGGAGCATCAATAAGAAAAATTACATTGCAAACATAACAAGTCCTTCCTCTAAACAAATATGTTAGATGTACATCAAGTACACAAACCCACCAAAAGATTCTCATTCCCTTGTTATATATATATATATATCCACCAAACAAATGTGTTAGTGTGCAAAGACAACCCCACATCCCAAATTCTAACTTCTAACCAGTTAGTCATTAGTACTCAAACTTCAAACACATTCAAAATTTGAAAGTGTCAACAACTCTAATCTTTGGTTAAAGATGCCAAATTACTCACTCAATGAATGTGTGCAAATAGCAACTGCAATAAATTTCAATCGAGAACATTTCACTCTATCATGTCACCAACCTTTTTTCAGTATCTTCCATCTTCCATTCTACCTTCAAGAACTTCTTTGGACATTCACAGTATCTCCCATCTTTCGACTGAAAATCACAAGACTAATCTTCATAAAGAAAGAACTGATTTTTCTTCAAACTCTCAAAGAAAAAGTTTATCTCTACCAACAGATAGAGTGAATTGTGGATCAAACTCTTGACTAAAGAGCTTATCTTTGTATAGTTCATATACTAGTTCAAATAATCATATTTAGTTTTCCGAAATACTCAAAAGCTAAAGACCAATTTAAACAACACATATACTCTTCTATACACTCTCATAAGATCCAATTAACCTTTCTCAGGGAAGAAAAAGAAAAATAAAACCCATTAAGTTTTTACTTTCTCCAAGCATAAACCACCAAAGAAAAACCAAAAGGAACCACCAATTCATTCTCCTCCACGCTGGACCATTCCATGACAGAGGAACTCCCACCAAAAGACCCAACAGAAGAAGAAACCGACAGCGAAGAAGACGACCAACTCTTTCCATTCTTCCACTCCCCACTCGACCACCCGACATCCACCTCCTTCCCACTCCCACCTCCTACCTCGTCGTTCTCAAACTTAAACATGAAAACCGCATGTCCCTCGTTTTTACCATTACCACCATCACTGTTGCCACTCACATCACTGCTGTAATTACTACAACCGTGATCCTTATCCTTTTCGAAAAGCCAATCATGCACGTCCCACGAGATCTGCACGTGGGCACCATCCACCTCCACACGCTCGCTCCCTCTGAACTTCCACTTCAACCGCGTCACTTCCAGAACCTTCTCCTCATCCACACAGAAAACCAACCTCAGACCCTCCTCCTCGCTACTGCAAGCGTCGCAGTCTATTTGGATTTCCCTAACCTTACCTCCGAGTATGCTCTTCGTCTGGTACACCCTGCTGCGGTGTGACGCCACGTGGACGTGGTCCCGTTTCAGAAGGAGAACTTGTTGCGCGTTGGTGTTAGGTCTGTGGGGTCTGGTTTTTGGGGTGAGGTCTCCGACGAGGAGGGTGAGGTTGGTGTGGTCAACGAGGAGGGCGAGGTAGAATCGGGAGAGAGGTTCGGGTCCGGAGCCGAACCTGGCTTTGGTTAGGTTCCAGAGGAAGAGCGTGTTGTGGGAGAGTTTCTTGGAACCGGTTTTGTTCCAGGGCTTGAGGTGGAGGTGGAAGGAGGAGTGGTCGTGGAGGTGGACGTGAAGGGAACGACCCAACATGGAGCGTGACCATGTGAGCGAAATGGAGCCGTTTTGGGTGTGGTAGATGAAGGTGGTGAGGATGGTGGAGAGCGTGGCGTCGTGGAGGGTGGTGGGTTGGGAAGAGCGGAAGCAGGAAGAGAGGGAAGAGAAGAACATTTGATGAGAAACTGTGGTTTGGTTTGAGTTTGTGTTTTCTTTCTTTTGTTTTTAAGGTTTTTTTTTTTTT
>Ga0214544_1005867_pt1 | contig 23334 bp, 10 predicted proteins | sample CNSS3metaG_FD_160074 | JGI IMG/M metagenome (GOLD analysis project Ga0214544, IMG submission 160074) | Root nodule microbial communities from cowpea collected in UCLA plant growth center, Los Angeles, California, USA - CNSS3 | ecosystem: Host-associated > Plants > Roots > Nodule | place: USA...
ATATATATATATATATATATATATATATATATATATTTATATTATTAAAAGTATAAATAATTATTAACCATCCAAAATACCTATTAGTACATTAAAACTATTGAAGCACACCTTAGGCTTTCAAACCCACATATCAATCACAAAACAAAAGAATTAAGGTCCACCCTTTCTCCTACAGCATGCTTAAAGATCACAGGTTCCCACATCATGTTCCATTGATTGTATTATTTTATTCACAGTCTTGTTGATAATCATTTGATTGTAGCTCCCAAACTGTTCGTTTCCTTTCACATTTGCTTATTTTCACAACATTTACAATCCATCCCCAAGTGGTATTCCATCACTTCTCCAACAAGGTCTTGTAGCATCATTGTCAGCATAGAGATGTGTTTAAATCCCTTGCAACTATTTCTTTTGGCACACTGCCTGACTGCTTCCTGCAATTCCATGCAGAGTATTGGAAGTGGTCCTGACTCTTTGTATGGTAGTTTTCTGGTTAACCAGTCTCGCCCAAACTTTTATCAATCTTGTTATTCTTATCTCTATCTTAGAGTGCCTCCACTGAAAACTTCTGATACCACCACTAGGCAGAAGCTTTTCTGTATCATTTCCAAGCCATGTCTGATCTGCAAGCATCAACAGAGCATTTTCTAGACTCCAGAGAGTCTGAATATTGTTTTGCATAGTTTCACCGGCAGCCAGTCAAAGGGCATGCTTGAGAACTTCAGGGATAACAAAAAAAAAGAAGAGAGTTGTAGTGCTTGTAGTAAACAGATAAAAACATAGCTGTCTCTTAAACAGTCACACTGTTTACCATAGCTTATAGGTTCCACTTAGCGATTGTGCCTTAATACAGACCACTTAGAGGGCCATTTACACTCTAGTTATAATTTGAGCAACTCCTTCAAATACAGACCATAGAGCTTCTATTTAACATAGGTCTCTTTAAGAATATTGAAATCTCTGTATGGCTTATAAATTCTTTATCCCCTCCTAAACCATTGGGTCAAAACTTGCCAAGAATAACCCACTATTTCTACCTTCTCAGATCAGAATTCAATTCTGCACCCTGAACGCTTGTTACTCCTAAAACCATCTCCTAGAATACGAACTCCTTCATATACGATCTTGTTTAGTTCTTAGAACCATTTTTAGTTGCTACATTTTCCCTTACTCCCCCTTCTGCGTCAGATGTGAGGCTTTCTTCCTATTTATGTTACTTTGACTATAACAGCCTCAAGTCCTCTAGCACAAGGCTCACTTAAAATACATTACATTCTTTCTGACTTCATAAAAAAAATTCATGGTTTTTTATCCAGCTACACTAATGTTTCTATTATGTTTATCTCAGTTACCTTAACCAGATCCAAGAATAAGTAAGAGGCAGAGGAAAACCCTGTCACTTTTTGACAACACCTTATGTCATAAGATGTTGTTGGTTTCTTGTGCCTCCCATGTTCTGTTTTCTTGTGTTTTCCTTATGTCCCTTTTCTTTTCGAGTAAGTCAAATTATCTTGTTTGACATTTTCGAGTATGTTTTATTTAGAAATTGAGATAAAGATTTCAAAGATCAAATAAACATATAAGAAAGTAGATCAAATTGAATAATAAATATTTACTATTCTGATCAATATGGTCATGAGTTTCTATGGGATATGATTTAGGGAATTAGTTTTTTTTTATATATATATATATATATATATATATATATATATATATATATAATTTTTATATGTTATGGTAGATGTATTAGTTCTTACAAAGTATGACCATTGCTTTTTATATAACATGATTACGGAACTAATTCTTATATAATATAGTAATAAAATTAATTTTGATATAGTTGGTCACTAGATTAAATTTATATAATGATAAATAAATTAGTTTTTATATCAAAATCTGAATTTTTTAGTAGCATGAATTATCAAAGTTTTAATTATATTTATTAAGATTAGATTTTAAATTACCCTTTAATTGAGCCACTGAGTAATTTTATTATTTGAGAGAGCAATAATTTAGTTTCTAAAAACAAATTTTGTTGAAGTGGAGAATATAATTGTTTCGAACAAAAGTTGAAAAATGTCGTTCATAAATTGTAAGATCTCGAAATTGCACCTTTTATCTGGTTGTAATTTCCACGTCATTTTGAAAGCTACGTAGAAATAACGATGCTTTGATTTTCGTCTCATTTCGTCCCATAGTTCAAATATAGTTATCATCACTAAATTTAAACGATTTGTGCGTTCCCCCATATTGCATTGTCATATTATAAAGCTTTCTTAAAATATATAAGATGCATTCCAAAATGGTGGTGAATTATTTTTCTTAAACAAAAATAAATCTGGTAATAACGAATCTGAAATAGTTTTTAACTCATTTAAAATAAATTTTTACATTCACAAAAAATTATGAATTTGATTTTGAGTTTTAAAACACTTTTACTATTTTTTACCATGACTTCCTCTTTTATCTCCATCATCGTTACAAATCAAATGTCATAATATACTACTTTTATTATTGTATTTTGTCAAATTCTCACTATCTTGTTAGTATAATATCAAAATTATTATTATGTAGGTTAGTCTATCCATATACCTTCAAATTAAAATTAATTTTTTATAAATTTAAAACTGAAAACCATCATAAAATAAAATCTAATTTACAAAGCTAGATGTAGTTTTTTAAATTTGTTTAACTTAATTTTAAATATTTTAATATATCTAGTAATTCAAGATAATTATACAATGTTAAATGTTAGTGAAATGCTTTAAGATTTTGTCCCTTAATCAAATGGTCCGAATTCGAATTCTAATAATATTACTTTATATAATAAATTATATTGATTAATTAAATTTATAATTAATATTGTATTTAATTTACAAATTATCTTTAGATTAAGTAATGTAGAGTGACGTTATGCCAATATAAATACGTCAGAATATGTATTTTTTATTACAAAGTACTACATTCAATATTTATTAATTTTCGGGTATCAATTTTATTTTTTAGAGGAAAAAACTGACAAAGTTTTTACGTTGCCTAAACATTTGAGTCAATGAAGTTATAACTAACTTTTTTATTCTTTATGGTTACGTAAATGTTTGTGCGTGTTTATATAAAGTTGAGAAAGGGTCACTTTCTTCCATGTGATTACGAGTTGTCCTGAGAACACTTATCATGTCGCAATTCCTATATACCATTTTTCTAACTGAATAAGATATTTTCTTATTTTTCAATTTCAATTTGAAAAAAAAAAAACAAACTTTAGTGTTTTAAAGTTGATAGCTTTTCATGCAGATGGCATGAATTCCTATTCAAAGACAGCAAATTGGTGAAAGCTCGTATACGTTAAATCACTGGGCGTGATAGATTGTGGCTTTCCAAGGTAAGTGAATTGAATATGTGTAGTGTCGTTTTTTCTTATCTTTCGTAATGGTTTTCATGATGCACTTTTTATGTTCAGGAAACTTTATTCTACAAAACTCAATTCTATCATGAAGCTAGAATAACGGTTAGAGGTGACACTTTGAGTCTTTGATCAAAATTAGGTTCTTCAAGAGTTACAACAATGGCATTGGCATCTATTCCAAAACTAGTGCTTGGATCTGTTGCCTTTGCAATCTTCTGGATGCTAGCAGTTTTTCCTGCTGTGCCATTCCTTCCCATAGGAAGAACTGCAGGGTCGTTGTTAGGTGCAATGCTGATGGTCATATTCCAAGTTATTAGTCCAGATCAAGCATACGAAGCAATTGATCTTCCAATTCTAGGTCTTCTTTTTGGCACAATGGTAGTCAGTGTTTACTTGGAAAGAGCTGACATGTTCAAATACATAGGAAAATTGCTTTCTTGGAAAAGCAGAGGAGCAAAGGACTTACTCTTCAGAATCTGTGTGATTTCTGCTGTTTCAAGTGCTCTTTTCACCAACGACACTGCTTGTGTTGTTCTCACAGAATTCATATTGAAAATCGCAAAGCAACACAACCTCCCACCACACCCTTTGTTGCTTGCACTTGCCACAAGTGCTAACATTGGCTCTGCAGCAACTCCAATTGGGAACCCTCAAAATCTTGTCATAGCAGTTCAAGGTAAAATTTCATTTGGGCAGTTTCTGATTGGTGTTCTTCCAGCTATGCTTGTAGGGGTTGTAGTGAATGCTTTGATTCTCATGGTCATGTATTGGAGGGTGTTGTCTATTCAAAAGGATGAAGAGGATCCACTAGCAAGTCATGCAGCAGAGGAAGAGGTTAATTCTCATCACTTTTCCCCTGCCACAATGTCTCATTTTAGCTCACTCAATTCTGAACAGTGGAATACACACATGGAAAATTTCAATCTTCCAAGTTCCCCTCACGTTCAGACTCTGAGAAACCGATCGGTAGTGGGTGATGGTGAAATCGACAGGGTTCTCAGTAACACGTTGGATTCCACGAGAAACTCAAATGCATCAAAGGAGGAGACAAATGGTATGAGTTATGAGACACGTGAGGAAACTACTAGTCCTTCAAAAACTGATGTGAAAGTGGTTAAACCAGTTGTGGAAACTGTCTTGAACACTTTAGAAGTGAAGGATCGTTTGAGTGTAAGATGGAGATACATACTATGGAAGTTGTGTGTTTACATAATCACATTGGGAATGCTGGTTGCTATGCTTCTTGGTTTGAATATGTCATGGAGTGCTATTTCAGCTGCTCTAGCTTTGGTTGTTCTTGATTTCCAAGATGCTAGACCATCCTTAGAAAAGGTAAGATTTTTATTTTTATTCTTATTTCAAATTTTGATTCTATTAGGTTCACATACTTAATGCATGGATCGAATTCTTTTGTTATTTGACGTGACAAATGTTGAATCACACTGACCTTTTAAAATGTTGTCAAGAGGGAAATTTATGGACTGATCCAACTTGAGTTGTCGTTTGTCACGTAAAAAAAAAACAGTTAATGTTATTGAGTGAAAAGGATCGCGTCTATATCTTAAGTACAGGGATCTAGCCTAATTAAAGTGTTTAAGATAGTGATGAAAATCAAAATCGTGTTACAGTGTAGGGAAAAAAAAATAGTTAACCCTATTTTTTTCTCTTAAAACACGATCAACAAGTAAAAATTGTTATTTTGGTGCAAATTTAACTTTGGACAATGTTTTTTGTTGGAACAGGTTTCTTATTCATTGTTGATATTCTTTTGTGGAATGTTCATAACAGTAGATGGTTTCAATAAAACTGGAATTCCAGGTGCTCTTTGGGAGGTCATGGAACCTTATTCTCGAGTTGATCGTGCTAGTGGAGTAGCAATACTTGCTCTGGTTATACTCATCTTATCAAATGTGGCTTCTAATGTTCCAACTGGTATGTCTCATGTTACTCAAATATTCAATTTACTTTTTTAGTTTTTTCAGTTATTTTTTCTTCTAACTTTTTTGTTCTTATGTGACATGGTTTTTTAATGTTGAATATGCATTGTCATGGTAAAGGAACTTGATTTGTAATGTTTTCTTTTTCCATGTTCACTCATTGGTAGTTAAAATGCTCTTTTTAAAAAAAGTTTTATCACTATCTAAATGAAAACTTGTGAATGACTAATTAACAACAATCTTTAATAGCATTGAAAGTCTTCATTACGGCAACCAATTAATGAATAAATTAAATGTTCATCAAAGTACTAAAACTCTACAAATAAGGATAATATCATTTTTGGGACCTTTGTTTTATTAGTTAACAAAAGAACATTATAAAAGAGAATGGTTTTTGAAATTACTCATTTTGTATGCATAAAACTTCATTTTGTATGCATAAAACTACATTTATATATCCTAATAGTTTAATTTCAGTTAGTTTGGAGTTTAAATAATTTTACATTGCTAAAGAAAGTGCCAGATGTCACAAATTTCTCTTTGTGATTATTCTTTGTTTTCTTTTAGAACATATATATTACAATAAATTTTGTTTAATATCATAAAATGAAATTCTAAAGTTAATTTGTTAACTTTTTATTTTCAAAAATATCAAATTATTCTGTCAAAGTTGAGAAGGGCTGCTTGGAATTTTGCAACAATGATGGTCCACATCGAGACCAAAAAGTTATCTTTGAATTTTCATATGTGAAAAAAAAAAGATTTTATGTTAATTAACAACTTAGCTTTCCAATTTATTAATATTATGAACATGATAGATTTATTTAAACAGAATATAACTGTATTATTAATTTATTTATTTACCAATTCCCTAATATAACTTTATTAAATGTAGATGCATTTATTCGTTAATAAACTAAATATACAATGTCCTTATTTTGTGATGAAGTGCATTTTAATTTATGACCGTATACAGTTCTCAATAGTATTATCCTCTTTTATAACTTTATTAAATAATATTACAACTCTGTTTTCGTTACCAACGATGTTTTAAAAATAGTTCTGTTTTTGTGATTTTAATACTTATAATTAATTAAGTTATATTAAATGATAATATTAATATTAATAAATTAAATTAAATCACGGAGTAAATGAACTTCTTCTTTTTCATGGGTATAAAAGACTTTTCTTTTAAGTGATTGGCTTTTAACTTACATTTTTTTAAAAGAAAATTACTTTAAAAAAATTAAACATTGGGTTAATCTTGTTTATGAAGTTTTTTGTAGATATTTTAATCTTATATATTTTCTATCATATTTGTTGGGTATTGTATCTTCTATTTTCGTATAATAGTTTTTCATTAATTAAATTTTGAAATTTGAGTTCCACTTTACTATTTAGTTTCATTATTGACATGTTTCACTAATGAAAAGAACTGGAAAAGGGGTGTAAACCCTAGTTAATAATTCAACGTAACACGGACAATGAACCGAAATATTATAAACGAAAGTCATTTTCAGTTTTCAATATAATAATTTATAAATAAAGTTTATATATTTTATAAGAAATAAACAATGGAAATAATCCTCAAAATTTAAGTTATTGTCTTTTGTAAAAGGAACCTTCAAATACATGTTTTCTATAATATTGTAGTTTTGAATAGTCTTTAAACTTTTAATTTAGAACTTGGAATGTTTCATACCATGAATAAATGTGTTAAGCTTGTACTTCTCTTTATAATTTTCATTTTTCAAGACATTCATAGCACATAATGTCATTGTAACAATAAGTATATAAATGAGATATAGTACATGAAGTTTATATGGAAATTGGAATACTTTTGAAAATTTCAAAAGCTTATTAAATCTTTCATAAACTTTTTTATCAGAAAAGATTCAAATTGACCATTTCTAAAATAAGTTGTTTATAGGGTTAAATATGTTTTTAGTTCCTCAACTTTCAGTGAAAATTGGAATTAGTCCATCTTCGAAACTTTGCTCCAATTTAGTCCCTCAAATTCAAAATTGCATGGATTTAGTCCTTTTAACCAAATTTTGTTAAGTTTATTTAATGTTTCAGATGCGTTTCATTCTAGTTTATTTGCTAATATTGAAGCAAAAATGTGTCAAACGGTGTAAACATTTCAAATGCTATCATGAAATGCTTTTGAAATCTTAAATAAACTGAACAAAATTTTCTTGAAAGGACTAAATTCACGCGGTTCTGAAGTTGGGGGACTAAATTGGACCAATATTTTGATGAGGAACTAATTCTAATTTTCATTGAAAGTTGATGGACCAAAAACATATTTAACCCTTGTTTATATAATAGATCGGATATCATTTTCAACATAAAACCTTAAAACTTCTTGTTTATGGATCTTATTTTTTGACGAGACATGAAACACCGGATGAAGATGTTACATTTTTTGTAGTTCTATTGCTTGGAGGACCAGTTGCAGCCTCAGCTGCTGCAATCTCGCAAGAAAGTGAAAAGAAAGCATGGCTGATACTGGCTTGGGCAAGCACAGTTGCAGGAAACTTGTCACTTTTAGGATCAGCTGCAAACTTAATAGTGTGTGAACAGGCTCGTCGTGCTCCTAACATTGCATACACTTTAACTTTTTGGAACCATCTCAAATTTGGTCTTCCTTCAACCCTCATAATCACTGCTATTGGTTTGACACTCATAAGATGATTATACTAATAATTTCATTCAACACAAATACTTATAGTAGAATAAGCTTATTGCAGTGTGGTTTAGGGTTTCTGCAAAATTATATGTAACAATAATCAATTTTCTGTCTTCTTATCATTTATGTTACTTACAAATAGAATCACTGATTGTTCCAAAAGTTGGTTTATGTTTCAACCTTGAAACAAAAGACTAATCTGAGACATGTTTCTTCATATAAGGAAATGTTAATTGTGACTCATATAACACATGTTTTTGTGAGTCTTCTATCATCCTATTAGAAATTTGTTAAATTGATCATAAATGTTGGTCTTATTTGAGATCTTATTTATTCAATGATATAAGAATATTAGTAGCGATGACTAACATGATCTTTATTTGAATATAAGAACTTTGAAAGCCTAATAAACTATTAAACTCCAAAAAGAAAATGTACCAAGCATGTAAATGAATTTTCATAACTTTTCATTTTATAATGGTAACCATTTAAGCAATTTTAAAAGCTATCATATGAAAAAGAAGAAGGAACTACTAAAATTATTTAATATATATATATATATATATATATATGAGATTATATTTCTATTTTTTCAAAGATTAAGTATGATATAATTATCTCTTAAATAATAATGAAAAATAAAGACTATATTAGATTTGGAAAAGGACGTGACAACGATTATGGAGACAATGGCGTAATGGTGGTGGTCCAAGGTAACAACATGTGACATTGTGCAAGGAGAAAGATTTCACTATCTAGAATGTATTTTTGGATTTGAAAATATATTTTAGATGGCACAATTTAGATTGTATTACTTTTTAAATATATTTTGGATTTTACAATCAAAAATAATCAGAGGCTAAACACTTTTTTGTAGTCAAAATCTTGATAACTAATGTTAGAGATCAATTTATCAACTATTTTTTTATTCATAATAGAAAGTATTGTAGATACTAATTCTTAGTTTATAAATTAATTTCTAAATTGATCACTCTAACTATTTATTTTTTGTTTCTAAAATTGGTTGTGTTTTAGGCATTCTCTCATAGTTAAACTTTTAAATTTGAAAACATTGTTGGTTGTATAATCTAAAATATATTTTTTTTTAGAATAAATTCTAGATTGTATAATCTGAAAATTTTCCAAATTTCACAATGTATTTTTAATTTTAAATCGGAAAATAATCTAGGTTTTTATTATTTTTTTCTTTAAAGGTAAATGATAATTTTATCACATCTATAGGGGTGCAGGAAGAAACATATGGAGATGCAGGAAGAGTTGGCCCATAAATATTCTTACTAGAAGCCCCTTGGCGCAGGGAGAAATGTTTGTCTTGGACCTTCACTTTTTCTTAGACTTGTTTTAGTGAAATTTTTCAATGTAGAAGAATTTAAATGTAAATATATATTTTTTATTTGGTTGAGTAGATTTTGTAAATAATAGTAATATGAAAAAGCAGTTTTTTATTTTCCTGCAAACCAAATACACTTAGGACAGTGTAGTCGATAAACTTTTAGGTCAATTGTTTTTCTTAAATAATTATAGTTTAAAAAAATGGAAAGTAATTTATTCTAAAGTTTATGCCAATTTATTAAATCTAAAAAGTTAAATTAATTTTATTACGATGACGTAATCTTTCAAAAAATGCATTTTACTTTTAGAAGTTTTAGATTTATATCACAAAATTCAAAATCAATTCAATTATATCACAAAATTTTTCTTATAAACAAATTTTATCCTTTAGATCTTAGAAAAAAAAAATATTAGTTTGAAATTTCAACTTTATTAGTGTTCTTAACCATCAAGATTTGAAGAATTTATCAACTATGAACTATGTTAATATTTGGTAAAAATTGGGAAGTCAAGTATATTCTACTTTACTATTACAAAAAAAAAAATATCATTCTATATAATGTAAATTATTAAAACAAGATTACAAAATAAGATAGAAAATGAATTTCTTGTGCATATAAAAGAAGTAACTGAAAATTTTTATTCTAATTCACATTTAGGGCACACCGTGGGACCCTTCAAACTCAATGTTCTCAATGTCACTGTGAATAACAAACTCGTTGCAATGGTAAATATTGGTCAATAATTTTGAAGAGTCAAAATAATATACTCAAAAATTTTACACATCAATAATTGAATCAGAATTAAACTTTTCAGTTATTCCTTTTTCAATATAAATAACCATACTACCGGCAAGAAATTCATTTTTCATTTATTCTGCAATCTTATTTTGATAATCTTTATCGTAGGTAATGATACATAAAGAGATAAAATAAGATGAATTAGACGATCAATCAAGTAAAATGTCTTTGATTTTTTTGTTCTCACCAAAGATTGACATAATTCAATAATGATTGACAAATTCTTCAAATTTGGATGGTTAGGAACATCAACAATGAAATCTGTAGTTAAAATTATAAACTAATAATCTTTTTATCAACATACCTTTTTTTTAAGTTTAAGACTAAACAAATAATTTATCATAATCTAATAAAAATTGAGATGTAATTACTAAAAAAATATATATAATAATCAAGTCACAATTAAAAGCCGGTTATGGAAAAACACACTACATTATTTTTTTTTCTTCCATATTATCATGCTAACTATTAAACAAATATTTAAGTATAAAGTGAGATAAGAGATATTTATCTTTTTTTTTCCAAGGATGGAAAACGCAGAATATGATCCTATTATTGATTCTGACAATCAATCATAAACAATATCTCATACCCATACTAATAATCATGTTGTAAATAGTAAACGGAAGCGTACCTGAATTGGCCATAACGATAATATTAGAGCACTCCTATATGCACAGTGATCTTCCTCCTGTAGAGCACCTTTATTTCCCTTTGGTTTGATCTTCCTCCTGTAGAGAACCTTTATTTCCCTTTGGTTTTCTCTCTTGATGGGGATAGGGAGAAAGGAACAGGAAGAGTGCATTATGACTCTCTGTGTGTGCTCTCAGAAGGGGATCACGACCATTTACAAACTAAATTACTTAAGTTTTAGTATTTCTAATTTGGCCCCTCATCAAATTAGAAATTACTAACTGGTCTCTACACAATATTTATTTTCATGACATATGCCTTTAACCAAATCTTTAAATTAGTCAGATCACTTTATTATTTGGCTTTATAAATAATGGTCCTAACACATTTAATTATGTATCATATATATGCATGACCCAAAATTGCTAACAATCTTCCACTGGTCACAAATATATATGTCTTTACAACCTTACAAATGTGTTAGACTTTATGAGCTCAAAATTGCCATTATATTACTCGAGCATACTCCAAAAGTCCCGTCCATTGATTATATCAGTACGTAGAACCAAACCAGTTTTTCATTGCATCAATCGCAACTAAAACCAACAATGATCACTAATCCTGACACAACCAAATGACATGGATTCATCATGAAATGTGTAGCATGAAAAATTATGTGAAGGTGATCTGTATATACACATCTATTTTCAACTGGTCCAAACTTTGACTTAATGAGATCAATATAAAAACTTAATGTACAAAGTGTAAAATTAAAACCACATATATAAGTAACCAAATATGTCTGAAAGTTTAATGTATGCATTCAAGAAATTAAACATAGAACATAAACCATATAAAAATAATTATCTCCCACTAAACCTCAGATTCCTCAAATTGTAAAACACCCATGTGAGCAACATGTTCATGAAAGACCTTGGGTGGAAGTCCTTTAGTTAGAGGATCTGCAATCATGGAGTTTGTCCCTAAATGTTCTATGGAAATCTATCCACTCTGTACTCTTTCTTTAACAACTAGGAACTTAATATCAATGTGCTTCGACTTAGTCGAGCTCCTATTGTTGTTGGAATACAATACAGCTGATTTATTGTCACAATATAACTTAAGTGGTCTTTCAATGCTTTCCACAATTTTCAGCCCTGTGACAAAATTTCTCAGCCATATCCCGTGATTAGATGCCTCATAGCATGCTACAAATTCTGCTGCCATGGTGGATGAAGCTGTAAGGGTTTGCTTGACACTGCGCCAAGAAACCGCACCACCTGCCAACATAAAAATGTAACCTGAAGTAGATTTTAAGCTATCTTGACATCCTGCAAAATCTGAGTCAAAAAACCCAGTGATCTCCAACTGGTCTAACCTCCTGTATGTGAGCATATAACCTCTTATTCTCTTCAAATATCTCATGACCCTCTTTGCTGCTTTTCAATGGTCCATTCCTGGATTGCTTAAGTATCTTCCTAGAACCCCGACTATGTATGCTATGTCTGGACGCGTACATACTTGGGCATACATCAAACTTCCTACAGCCGACGCATAAGGAATCTTCTTCATTTCCTCAATTTTCAAATTTCCCTTTGGGCACTGATTGAGACTGAACTGGTCTCCCTTAGCAACTAGAGTATCCCTGGATTTACATTCATGCATGCTAAACCTTTTAAGAACTTTATCGATATAGCTCCTTTGTGATAATCCTAGAATACCCCGAGATCGATCTCGGTGTATCTGAATTCCTAATACAAAGGAGGCGTCACCAAGATCTTTCATTTCAAAATTCTTTGACAGAAATTTCTTAGTTTCGTGCAATATGCCTATATCATTAGTGGCAAGCAGAATGTCATCAACATACAAGATCAGGAAAATAAACTTGCTCCCCTTAAACTTGTGATACACACAATCATCAACAAGATTCATCTCGAAGCCAAATGAGAGAATTACTTGATGAAATTTATGGTACCATTGACGAAATGCTTGTTTTAGTCCATAAATGGATTTAGTCAATTTGCAAACCATATTCTTTGGGTCTCCCAACACAAAATTTTCTGGTTGCACAATATAGATCGTCTCGTCAATGTCACCATTGAGAAACGTCGTTTTGACATCCATTTGATGAAGCTCCAAATCATAATGTGCAACAAGAGCCATAATTGTCCTAAAAGAGTCTTTTGATGAAACTGGAGAAAAAGTCTCTTTAAAGTCAATCCCTTCTTTTTGAGTAAATCCCTTAGCTACAAGACGAGCCTTATACCTCTCCACATTACCGTTAGAATCTTGTTTGGTCTTAAATAACCATTTACAACCAATGGGTTTCACACCTTCTGGTAATGGGACAAGTTCCCAAACCTTATTGTCTTGCATGGATTTATACTCTTCCCTCATTGCTTCAATCCATTTTTTCTGAATTAGGATCTTGTATGGCTTGACGAACGGTGATTGGATCATCTTCCATCACATCATTGTTAGGATCTTCATTTTCTTGGGGAAATACAACATAATCATCTAAAATGACACTTCTCCTTTCTCTCATGGATCTCCGCAAAGGTGCTGGCTCATGAAGCATAGGTTGTTGAGGATCTTGAGTTTGTTCTTCACGAACAACCAAATCATCTTGAGTATGGGGTTCATCAGCAATGTTTTGTGGAGGTTCCGAACTTACTTCATCAAAAGTAATTGTTTGAATCGGTTCTGGAATTATTACCGATTCTTCCTCCAAAACAAATTTCCTAATCTGATTCTTCCCCCCAAACTCAATATCCTCAAAGAATGTAGTAGTCCCTGTCTCAAAAATTGTCTTTAATATGGGATCATAAAATTTATATCCCCTGGATCTCTCAGAATAACCAATAAAGTAACTACTTACTGTTCGGGAGTCCAATTTCTTTTCATTTGGCTTATAAGACCTTGCCTCAACTGGACAAACCCACACATGAAAATGCTTTAGACTAGGCTTTCGCCCAATCCAAAGCTCATAAGGTGTTTTAGTAGCTGCTTTAGTTGGTACTCTGTTCAGAATATAAGCTGTCGTCTTTAGTGCCTCTCCCCAGAGTGACTCTGGTAAGATGGAATGACAAATCATACTCCTTACCATATCCTTAAGAGTTCGGTTTCGTCTCTCGGCTACACCATTCATACTGGGTGATCTCGGCATGGTGTACTGTGGGACAATTCCACACTCCTCTAGGTACTTGGCAAAAGGTCCTGGACGCTGTTCACCTGATTCATCATATCTGCCATAGTACTCACCACCACGGTCAGATCTAACAGATTTAATTCTTTTGTTAAGTTGATTTTCAACTTCAGCTTTAAAAGATTTAAACACATCCAAAGACTGTGACTTTTCATGTATAAGAAATAAATATGCATATCTTGAGTAATCGTCTATGAATGATATAAAGTATTGTTGACCATTCCAAGAAGGTATAGGAAATGACCCACAAATATCCGTATGAATCAACTCTAAGACGTCTGAAGCTCTATATGCACTGAATCTCTTCGCTTTGGTCTGTTTGCCCTTAATGCATTCAACACAAACATCAAAGTTTGTGAAGTCAATGGACTCTAAGATTCCATTTCACACAAGTCGTTCAACTCTATTTTTAGAGATGTGACCTAAGTGCTTGTGCCATAATGCTCCTGATTGAGTATTGTCAATTTTACGTTTAGTACCATGAGATTCTGTATTGAGGGTTTCATTATAGGTGGTCACAGTATCAAGCAAATATAAATTATCATAAGTCAAACGTGAACCAGTTCCAACAATATTTGAATTAAAAGACAAACTGAATTTACTGTTTCCAAATGAACAAGAATAACCGGATTTGTCCAAATAAGAAACTGAAATTAAATTATGTCTAAATGACGGCACAACAAAAGTGTCTTTCAAATCCAAATAAAAACCAGTACATAACAATAATCTAAAATGCCCAATAGCCTCCACCTCCACCGATTTGCCATCTCCAACATATATTCATCTTTCAGAATCAGTTGGCTTTCGGTAGTTTAGACAACCCTTCATAGAAACACTTATGTTAGTAGTAGTACCTGAGTCTAATCACCAAGTGTTACTAGGTACTGACGCTAAATTGACCTCAGAACAAACCATAGCAAGACTATGCTTTAGACTTATGCTGTTGAGAACAATTTCCATGTTCCTTTTCCAGTCCTTAAAATTTGTTCCATTGAGGATCGGAACAGAATTCACATTGGCAGATACAGAAGCAACTGAATATATATATATATATATATATATATATATATATATATATATATATATATAAAACAAGAGTAATAACTTATTATGCCCACATAATAAAATAAATCATTATAAAAATATTCAAATAATGGTTTAACCCATCCCAAAACACCCAATGCACCATTAATATCAAGTCTTTGGACAGTAATATCAACTGCTAGAGGTACCTGGTTGTAATGATCAAACACTGATAATAAAGCACGTCCAACAACAAACTAATCTTTGGATTAATTTATCATCGACAAAGCAAATCCTTATAATTATCATATGTTTATCATCACAAGTGTGTATGCAATCCGGCCAAATATTAATCTTCCTTTGGGCCGATCAATACTCGCATGAACATACATAAACACCAACATTTAACATTTTTTCACGAACTATCTACTCAAGAGAGGTCACTTTGGTGACTTCTTAATTCAATTAATTCATTTAAAATATTAAACAAAACCAAAATTTGATTATATATTTATTCCAAAACCAAATATATTTATTTTATATATTAAACAACCAGAAATATATAAAATAAATAAAATTATTTATATTCTAAAATATAAATTCTTATGTTCAAATGTCTTGAACCCAAAATTCAAAATTAATTAAAATAATTTACTTCAATTAGGGTTTTAAGAAACCCTAGGATTCTCAATTTGGGGTTTTTCTCCCAAAAATAAAATTGGGATTAAGGGTTTCAGAATTAGGGATTTAGGGTTCTGAATAGAAATTAATTAAATTAACCAAAGACAAACATGAATCAAGTATGGGTGGCTCTGATACCACATGTAAGCATAAACGCAGAATATGATCCTATTATTGATTCTGACAATCAATCATAAACAATATCTCATACTTATACTGATAATCATGTTGTAAATAGTAAACGGAAGCGTACTTGAATTGGTCATAATGATAATATTAGAGCACTCCTATATGCACAGTGATCTTCCTCCTATAAAGCACTTTGATTTCCCCTTTGGTTTGATCTTCCTCCTGTAGAGCACCTTTATTTCCCTTTGGTTTTCTCTCTTGATGGGGATAGGGAGAAAGGAACAGGAAGAGTGCGTTATGACTCTCTGTGTGTGCTCTCAGAAGGGGACCACGACCATTTATAAACTAAATTACTTAAGTTTTAGTATTTCTAATTTGGCCCCTCATCAAATTAGAAATTACTAACTGGTCTCTACACAATATTTATTTTCATGACATATGCCTTTAGCCAAATCTTTAAATTAGTCAGATCACTTTATTATTTGGCTTTATAAATAATGGCCCTAACACATTTAATTATATATCATATATATGCATGACCAAAAATTGCTAACATGGAAGAGAACAGATGAGGAATGAGAGCAAAAATAATTGGTTTGTGTCTAGCTTTCATTTGTTATTTAAGAACAAAAAGAGAATAGATGATAGTAAGAGATGAATAGAATTTGTGAGAAAATCAAAAGAAAATAAAAAAAATATCTTAATAAATATTTTTATACTTTATTGTATTTGATTTTATGTTTTATTATTTATTTACATTAAATATTGTACTTTATAAAAGAAAGAAAGAAACATAACATACAATTTCAAAAATTTCAAAAAAAAAATTATAAAATTCTAATATATATACATATAATTTTAAAAAATTTAGGGGGCCATGGCCTCCTCCCGTCCCTTTATAGATCTACCTCTGACTCCTTGGACACTAAGTAGTGTTTTCAAGTGTGAAGGGCTCCCACCAAAGTGTACAACTCTTAATCATAAATAGGGTAGTTAGGGAGACACCATGAAGTTTTTCACTAAATTAAACAATGTGACGGTCTCCTTGCAACAACACAACATCTATGCCTACACCAAATGCATCACATTCTAACTCAAAGGGTTTTTTTTTTTTCAAGCTGCTGAAAAGCAAGCTCTTCTTTTTCTTTCCAACAAAATGTGACATCTTTTTCACCAACTCATTAAGATGATACAAGAGAAGATAGACACAAATTTTCTATAAAAACTTGTCAAACATGAAAACTCCTAATTTCTTCCATATTTTGTAAAGTTGGTCATTCTTGAACGACTTTAATTTTCTCGGGGTCCATATGAATTCCATTTTTATTGACTACAAGACCTAAAAAAACTACACTATTTACACAAAAAGTGCACTAAATTTTTTCTATCTCTTTTATATATATATATATATATATATATATATATATATATATATATATATATATATACTTTAAATTTAAAATTGGAGGTTTATTTCCATACATATATCTTCAAGAAAAATATTTCGTGTGGTGTCTAAAACTCTACATTGGTTTACAAATGAACAAAAACCAAGTTTTGAATGTCCTTTTTATCTATTTCTTCATTCCTAGGGACACATGAGGAGTTTGACGAAGTACAAACAAACTGTGTTTTATGTAACATGTTGGTGGTAGCCACGAAAGTAAAAGAAATGAAAAGAAGAGCATAAGGAAGCAAATGGTACACACCCTATTATATCAATCAAAAGGGTATGTGACCAAATGCGCACACCCTATCATATCAACCTAAAGCACACAAGGTGGAGTTTCCAACATGGTAACATTAAATTAATTCTCACCATGAACTTCCATTTTTTTTTTCAAACACATGCTCCAAAGTAATTTGTCTCTCTATCAACATGGCCAACAAAGGAATCCATGATAGCTGTAGCAAAATATGAGTGTCTCCTATGAAAGTGATGATGAGACGTGATATCAACCATAGACTTAGGTTATCATTAACTAGGCAAGTAAAACATTAACAAAATCTCACCAATGAAATGGTTTAATCATTATCTTACATTGTACACTATTGTTTTGGAACCATTACGAGATATTCCATGAAAATTTGTGTAATACTTTTCTATGTAAAACTTTAGGAGTGGCTAGTTAAGACAAAAAGTCTTTGAACAAAAAAACATATATTAATTCGGTTTACCATCTAAAAAATATTGAAAAGTGAAGTTTGATATCCATTTTAGTTCATTAAATGGTGTAGTCAATAATAAATATGTTTTGATCCCTTAACTTTCAGTGAATTTTGGAATTAGTTCATTTTAAAATTTTGGATCAATTTGGTCCTTCATCTTTCGAAATACATAAATTTATTTTTTTTAATCAAATTTTATTAAATTTATTTTACATTTCAAGCGCGTTTTATAATAGTATTTGACTTAATATTAAAACAAAAATGTGTCAAACAGTATAAACAACTCAAATACAATCTTGAAATGCGTACGAAACATCAAATAAACTTAACAAAGTTTGATTAAAAAGATTAAATTTACGTATTTCGAAAGATGAAGGACTAAATTGGTTTAAAGTTTCGAAATGAACTAATTCCAAAATTCACTGAAAGTTCAGGGACAAAAACATATTTAACCCTAAAATCTTTAATATACTAATCATATATTACCATCTAAAAAATATTGAAAAGTGAAGTTTGATATCCATTTTAGTTCATCGAATGTGTAGTCAATAAAATCTTTAATATACTAATCATAACTAATCAAACTTGAACGAGTTTAGCAATTATATTTCACGATATTATATATATTTAAATGTTTTAATAAAAGAATCGTGAAAGATTTTGAAGAAAAAATATATCAAATATTGGCCTACTAAATTACAAAATTTATAATACAAAACTTAATTATTTCAATCAAAACTATCCGACATGGTTATATTTAAAAACAAAATATGAATTTTACTACTTGACAAATCAAAGTTGGATTTCCCAAAAGAGTGAAACTTCATTTAGTGTTATTAGAATGTACATTTGTCTTTAACAAAATCATCTTCAGAAGATTGTATGTGTCTATCGGTTAAAACATTTTATAGTCCAACAGTTAAGTAATTTCCGAAATCTTCAAAAATAAAAATGATCAATAATTGTTTAACGATAAGCCACATTTTTTGTGTTTTAGAACTGTTTTTTTTTTTTTACATCTTAGTGGATTTTTATTATATTTTAATGAGTATAACTCACTTTTTGTTTTTAATTTGAAAATATCCCCGTTTATCAAATATTTAAAAGCATCCAAAAAAAAAGGACAAAATATGAACACAACCTTTCTAAAACAATAGCATGTCTCTATTGAATCAGCACTACCCTAAATTTGAAGTACAGGAGCAACACAATCATACCCCAAAAATCACATAATGTTGTGCTAAGTACACCATTGTCTAAACCCATTTTTATTTCTATTTTAAGCCATCTATGAAACAAACTTTATCATCTAGAGTCTTACATTTGGTATATTTTTCGGTACCTTTTAGAGGAGAAAAGTGATGAATCCTAGTAAATAATTGGAGCCAAATAATTGTAACTTTTCGTTGTACACTCATATATTAACTCGTATATTAAAGGATTAAATATGTTTTTAATCTTTCAAATTTCAATAAAATTTGGAATTAGTTTTTTATCGAAATTTTAGATCAATTTAGTCATTCATCTTTATAAATGCGTGAATTTAGTCTTTATGAAAATATTTGAGTTAGCATTGAAGCGAAAATAGGTCGAACGATGTAAACAATTTAAATACTATCATAAATACGCTTGAAATATCAAATAAATTGAATAAAATCTGAATAAAAAAACTAGATTCACATATTTATAAAGATGAAAGACTAAATTAGTTAAAAATTCGAAAAGAAACTAATTTTAAATTTTATTAAATTTGAAGAAATAAAAAACATGTTTCATCCTATATTAAACAACACAGAGGTACGCATTTCACAAACAAACTCAATTATATTATAATTTTATATGATATTATCAAAGTTTTAGAAATTTTATCACGTCCACAATATATTGCCGCATTCACATCACATCAATAAAGCATTGGAAAGAACTCTTTTATAAACATGATAGGTTATAAATATGTCTATTTATAAAGATTTTGTTTTATAATATGAAGAATATAATTGAAATACATTGATGTATTCTATAAACTAATAATGGATTGGTATATATAGTGAAAAGTTAGGAAAACTCTTGAAAAGACTACCTAGCTAGCTTGTCACATTAAATTCAAGATAAAATATGATTAATTCCTATAGAGTATTATCCAACTAGAGGCCATCGTGACCACCTGAGAAAAAGGTCCATCATAGTCAAATTTCAACATTATTATAATGTCATAGGATTACTAGCCATCTACACTCTAGTGTGCACCACTCTTACCCCTTTATGTTCTTTCACACAGTTTTCCAATTTTTTTTTTTTAATTTTAAATGACAATGAACTGTATAAAAGAAGCAACGTAAAAGAAAACAGAAAATGGGATTTAAAAATAATGGATTAAAGAATGTTTTTAGTTTTTAGTTTATGAACTTTGATTTAAAATTGTAATTTGTCTATATTTAAAATTTTAATATATTTTGGTTCTTAAATTTTAAAAATGAATAAATATATTCATTTTAACCTAATTACGTTAATTTTTTTTATGTGTCGAACACACTTCTTAGCAGATATTGAAACGAGAATATGTCAAACAGTGTAAACAATTTCAATACTAGCATGAAATGCGTTTGACACGTAAAATGCGTTTGACACGTAAAAGAAATTAACATAATTGAGGTTAAAAAAACTATAATTATTCATTTTTTAAGTTTAGGAACCAAATGTATTGATGTTTTGGATAGGGATGAATTTCAATTTTGAATGTTCAAAACTAAAAACATACTTAACCCAAAAATTATTATGTTACTGTGAATATTTACAAAATTTTTGATAGGTGGACTTTCTACTAAGATTAAGAGAGAAAATGAAAACTTAACACATTGATTTTGATTTATATGATTTGTTTTTCACAAAATATGAGTAGTTCTATTTTATTTTATCATAACACAAATGATCAATTTTAGTGACAAAAACTATGTTTAGTGATCAATTTATTAGAAACCAAATTATTTGATAGTCAAAGTTTTGGTACTTAATGTTAGTGACCAATTTAAATATTAATTAGAAACTATTTTAGTCACAAATTTAAAAATCAATAATAATTTTTTATTAATAATAAAAATTATTTTAATTACCAATAATTTTTAATATATAAATTAGTATCTAAATTGATTCTTATAATAATTATTTATTTTTAGTCATTAAAATTTGTTATTATTTAAAAGTTTTTGTAGTATATCTTGTTCAAAGATATACGTTGAGCCACAAAAATAATGATAAAAAAAAACAAAAATGGGGTAAAGTGTGAAATTAAAATTAAAAGTATCCGATGAACCCAAAATCCTGCACCCTAACTCCAGTCGTTAACTTAAACAAAATTGTATCAAACATTTCAATAAAATGTTTACAAAGCAAGTCGTATTAGAACTCCAAAGGGTTGATTACAAGGTTCTAACCATGCATGGCCATAGAAAACAAAAACAATATTTTCCTATTGGATACTAAAATGTCTTTTTTAATTTAATAAAATAATGTCTGAAACCAATTAATGCATGGTACCATAAGTTTTTGGGTTAACAAATATCAAGAGAGATAATTGTTGACACACTCTTCCTCTAATGAAGTAAGCTAGTTTTCCGAAATGGCCAACACATAAAAATGGCAACAATGAGTTGTATTCATGGAAGTAATAATGAGCTTCTAATTCCTCATATTGTTTTTGTGATAAACATGTAAATGTCTCCCTTTTTCCAAACCATGCATAACCTCATTTTAGTAAGTCTCTTACACATATGATGCACAAACAAGTTTTGTTTGGAATGGACATCACTTCTCTTCATCAAACCAAAGTGCACACCACCTAGCTTTTCTTTTGGGGAATATTATGATACGGAATTTCCCCTATACCAATTACAACATTTCTTCATTAACATTTTTAAAATACACTATAAATTATAAATTAGTTTTTATAGTTTTAATTCTTTTTGTTTTGGGTTAAATATGTTTTTGGTCCCTCAAGTTTTAGTAAATTTTGGAGTTAGTTCCTCTTCGAAACTTTATATCAATTTAGTCATTCATCTTTAGAAATGTATGGATTTAGTCATTTTTACCAAATTTTGTTAAGTTTATTTGACATTTTAAACGCATGTTATGATAATATTTGATTTAACATTGAAGCGAAAATGTGCCAAACGGTGTAAACAATTCAAATACCATCATAAAATGCGTTTGAAACGTCAGATAAACTTAATAAAATTTGGTTAAAATGACTAAATTCATGTATTTTTAAAGATGAAGGACTAAATTGGTCAAAAGTTTTGAAGAGGGACTAATTCTAAATTTCACTGAAACTTGAAGAACCAAAAACATATTTAACCCTTTAAAGAAACTCATATAAATTTTTATTTTTAGAAAGAATGCATTTATCTTTTATTCTTATTTTTATTTTTTCTATATTTATTTATAAATTTATTAATTAACAGCTTGTAAGTGTCACATGTAAGTTTCATATGTTAAAAAATATTACATATAAGTTTCATATGTTAAAAAAGATTACATATGACATTTATAAGTTAGACATAAAAATTTATGCCTATGGTATTAAAAAATCAAATACCAACTTGTAACATATGTTGAAAGCATAAACCGTCAACAGTAGGTTAAATTATCTATTTATTACAAATAGTTAATCTATCTATTTGGTTTTAGTTTATCTTATCACTAGTATGCTAGAATTATTTGTTTTTATTTACCTTTAGCCAGTTGAGAGTTAGTGTTTGCTCCATTATTTAAGAAAGAAAAAGTTCAAACTTCATAATTTACAATATTAACTCAAGTTTACAAATTTAATAGAAGAATCTAAAAAATATTAATAACCTAGCTTAGTTTTGAATATAAATTTTCTTATTAAAGAAATTGATTTCATAAAATAAACTAAAAGTAAAACACATTTAATTTGAAAAAAACTGAAACTTATAATTAAGTTGTCGCTAATTATATTGATTAACTAATTTTCCTAACATTAAACACCCTTCTAAGTGGTAAAAGTAATAATTATTTTAAGAAAATATAAACACTAACTTTGTGTTCCCTATCAATCAATAATATTCATCAAGTTGGTGGATGAAACGAGAAAAATCATAATCTATTAAGTTAGCATATTGAATCACTTAGTGTGTCCTATTAATTTCTGGTGAGCTTTACAAGTCGAATATTCATACCCAAATTCGCATTGTCATAATAAAATATATATATATATATATATATATATATATATATATATATATATATATATATATATATATATTTTTTTTTTTTTATTTTTTTAT
>Ga0214544_1005869_pt1 | contig 23329 bp, 17 predicted proteins | sample CNSS3metaG_FD_160074 | JGI IMG/M metagenome (GOLD analysis project Ga0214544, IMG submission 160074) | Root nodule microbial communities from cowpea collected in UCLA plant growth center, Los Angeles, California, USA - CNSS3 | ecosystem: Host-associated > Plants > Roots > Nodule | place: USA...
AAAAAAAAAAAAAAAAAACATAAATTAAAGAAACATTTTTAATCCCTTTTTATTATTATTTAAGACAGATTATTATTATCCTTTTTATTTAACATTTATTTTCTTTTGAATTTTTGGAAACAGTTTTTTTAAAATCACCCGGACGAAATTGTGTGTTGACAGCTGCCCCTCTTTTCTTAAATTTTTCTTGATAATATGAAAATTTGACATTTTCATTTTATCAAAGTAAAAGATATGAAAAGATAGAAACACTAATTTCGTCCGGGTTTTAAAAAAGAAGGTAAAAAAACATTGACAAACAAGAACAACTAATTTAAACAGATAGATCAAAATGAATTCATCGACCATTACTAAGCAAAGTGTCTCGATCCATAACTAAAAATGAGGTGTACTAAACCTCATGGAAGGTGTACAAACCCTATGGAAAGAAAATGAGGTATACTAACCTCATGGAGGGTGTACAAACCCTATGGAAAGGAAATGAGGTATACTAACCTCGTGGAGGGTGTACAAACCCTATGAAAAGGAAATGAGGTATACTAACCTCGTGGAGAGTGTACAAAATGAGGTGTACTAACCTCGTGGAGGGTGTACAAACCCTATGGAAAGGAATTGAGGTGTACTAACCCCGTGGAGGGTGTACAAACCCTATGGAAAGGAATTGAGGTGTACTAACCTCATGGAGGGTGTACAAACCCTATGGAAAGAAAATGAGGTGTACTAACCTCGTGGAGGGTGTACAAACCCTATGGAAAGGAAATGAGGTGTACTAACCTCGTGGAGGGTGTACAAACCCTATGGAAAGGAAATGAGTCATTCATATGAATGAAGAGGACCATCAATCTAAATAACCAGAGAACTAAAGCTTTAATCATTTCTGTTTGAACATTTATGATGATATGCATATGATTTTGTTTATTCTAACACATGTTTATGTTTTTCATTTCAAATCTGATGATGCATAATTATGCTAACATGTGAATGACAAATGAATGAAAAATTATTCTTTTCTTTTCCTTCTAAATGCAATGTTTATGTGTGAAATCTTGATATGCATGAACACATGAATGCATGATGGAAAACCTTTTTGATTTCTCTATTTCTTATTTTTTCTTTCTCTCTTTCCTTTTTCTTCCATTTTTTTGGAGTCAACTTGTTTTCTTTGAAATCATCAAATCCATGTCTATTTCAGATTTCTTTTTTTTCTTCTTCTCATTTTTTTATTTTCAACACTTTATTTCCGAAAAATGGGGATGTCACAAATTCTGAAGCCTAATTTCAAAATCATGTTTATATGCTTGACCTTTCCTTTTTCAACACTGATGCACGCATGTTTGATTATGGATTGGTGAAAAACGTGAAGGATATGTGAAAAAAAATTGGTAGAGATTGAGACAACCTTGTGTATGTTGCTTCTCACAATCTTCTCTTGAAGGTAAATCTTATGAACATATGTGAGACCATAAAGCTGCCCCAGTTTTGGTGTATGGGGAAAGGATCTATGAATGTTATGGTGAGAAATTAATGTGAGACCAAAAAGTTGCCCCAGTTTTGTGCATGGAGAAAAATTTGGAATATGGAAAGGATCGCCCAAATGGTTCATTTTTCCTTCGCTTGCTTTTGGTTAATTAAGAGGGTATTTCCCTTTTTCCAAGGCACCATTTTCTTTTTCTTTCTTTTCTTTTCTTCTTTTTTTTTAACGACTATATTGTTAGCCATGTCATCTTATCATAAAATTAAACTTTGTGAAAATCAGAGCAATCATATTTCAATCAGCGTGGACTTTATTAGGCTTGTAACGTGGTCATCGGCTAAAAGGCTATGAAAGAAATGGATATACAGGCCCAAATAAATGTTTGCCGGCTTTAATTTTGAAACAAGGATTATCAACCAAACGTAGTGTCAACCATTATCGGGAACTCTGAGCATTTATCTTTCTTTTCATTTTTCATTCCTCTTTTTTTCTTTTATTTTTCATTTCTTGCCATATGAATCACTTTGTGATTTTCCTTTAAAACTTTTAGTTCTTGACTTTTTGTCTTGCTCATTTTGATTTTTCTTCATGTTTGCTCTTGAGCAGTCTTTTACACGTAGATAATCCTCGTTTAGGGAATATTTGAAAAAGATTGTAATTTTGGCTCAAAGTAGGTAACAAATGATATTCATTTTACATACTCTTTTCTTTTTATGATAAAGAAAAATGGCCACCCATCATTTTGAATCATGACTGCTTTATTTTAACAAGGATTAATTTTGCAATAAAAAGGATGGCCTTAACACATATCACTTTTTTCTCTCTTCTTTTTTTGTCATTTCTTGCCTAAACTGTCCTTTCAGGTTTTCAGTTCAGCAAACAATCTCTTTTTTTTTTGGTTATTATTTATCTATTTTTTCTGAAAGTTTTGCTTGCCTTGGAGGATTCAGGAATTACCCAACTAACGCATGCAAGAAAAATTTAACAAAATTTGTACTAGTGTAAAACTCATATTTATATTTGGACTCTATCACCATTACTAGGGCAAATCCTTTTGCTTTGGGGATGACACAAGTTTAAAGGTTATCAAGCAATGTGCACAACTGTTGCAAAAGGAAATTGTCAGCAAGTTAATCTAGATTAAGCATTTGACCACAGAAAAATATGGCATCCCTCTTTATTGATTCATTTTTTTTTGGGAAAGTCATAAATTTGATGATTCGCGAATAAAAAACAACTGACTCAACCATGAATTTTTACATTCATTTCTCTTTTTGCACTTTTTTTTTGTTTTATTATGATTATTATCATTCTCCACGACACCTTTGGGACTCGCTCCAATGAAGCATATAGTATCCACAAGAAAATGTACTCACGACAATTAAAACATCGGTGCAACCACAAAGGTAGAAAGAAGCTTAGAAAACACAAATTGATACCGTTTACATAGGAAAATAAATGTACCCAAACAACCATTAAAGTATCATCAACATAAAATTTTTGTCCACCTTCACACAAAATGATCAATCAGTATATGGAGAAGCATCATGTTTGTCTTCTTTAAAACATAGCAACCCAGACTCGATCAAAGATTGCACCTTATACTTTAGAGTCATGCATTGCTCAGTAGAATGCCCGACAGCCCCCCCATGGTAATCACACCTTGCATCTGGATCATAATGCTTAGGATAAGGAGGTTGTACAGGTTTAATAGGACATACAATCACTAGAGCGTTGTGGAGAAGATCTGGTAACAATTCTGTGTAGGTCATGGGAATAGGAGTGAATTTCACAAACCTCTTGTCTAGATTAAGAGCATTTTGGTTACTGATTTGGTCAAGGTTACGAGTGGGTTTGGATTTAGGTTTCCAATTCTGTTTGGGGTGAGGAAAGGTTCTTGGTTGATATGGCGGAGCGTAAAAAATGGGAGATACATTGGCAACAGATGAGAATTGAGAGGTAGGATTCCGGTCAATTTTTCCTTCTTTATTCCCTCCAGAATGGGACCCAAACTCGTTTATATTCACCACAGTAGACGGGTCATGTGCAATCTTTCCGCTTTTTATTCCAGCCTCAATTCTCTCTCCAATAATCACTATATTAGCAAAATTAGAAGAGACATTACCTATCATATGTTTGTAGAATGGATGTTCCACTGTGCTTATAAACATTGCTAATATCTCTTTATCGCTTAAAGGAGGCTCCACTTGGGCTGCAACTTCTCTCCATCATTGAGCATATTCCTTGAAGGTTTCTGTCTCGCTCTTAGTCATATTCTGCAGTTGTATTCTATCAGGTTCTATATTGGTGTTGTATTTATACTGTCTTAAGAATGCAACAACTAAATCTTCCCATGAACGGATCTGAGTTGGATCTAAACGGGTGTACCAATTAAGAGCCATGCCAGTTAAGCTTTCCTGGAAGAAGTGAATAAACAGTTTCTCATCATGAACATAAGCAATCATTTTTCTGCAGTACATGGTTATATGAATCTTTGGACAAGTTTTCCCTCGATACTTTTCAAATTCTGGCAACCTGAACTTTGGAGGTATAACCACATCAGGGACTAAACATAGTCCTGCAGCATCACAGAATTCAAAAATTCCTTCGCCCTCTATAACTTTCAACCTCTTCTCAAGCATTTCTAATTTACCCTCGGTGTTGTCAACATCCATTGATATAGCAACATGTGGTGAAGACCTCACCTCATGTTTCTTTGTCAAATTTACGTGCACATCATTTGGCTGGATGGTTTTGTCGAAACCTGTTGCCCCAAGTTTATTTTCTCCCGTAGTCGTGTTGTTTTCAACCTTTTGAACACAATCTTGCCCCAAGTTGGCTCCCATGGGTGGAGTGTAATTTGGAGGGAGGTCACGTGGAGGAAAAATCTGAGCTTCTTCACCCAATTGTTGGTGGTATGATGTGCGTGTTTCTCATTGGCTTTGTAGGACCTTCATGACCTCTAGGATTTGGCCCATTTGCCCTTTTAACTCCTCAACATCGGCTTTCACCATTTCCTGAGCTTCTCTTTGATTCTCCATAATTTTGCAATTGGCTCGTGTCCTCTAAGGTGTCTTGGAGGTTTTGTTGTACTACTATTTTTGCTGAATTTTTATTAAATGAATAAATTAAGAAAAAGAAAAGACTAATGACATGACAATGTAATGCAAATACTCTAATCAGAAACTATAAAGTTATGAAAACAATATCAAGAGTACGAATTGGAAATTAACACAAAATAGAGTCCATAAGGTAGTCCATAAAACAAACATCCACATATTATAAGTTCATGACACGTGAAGCAAAGGAAATTATGATCATCTATCTCGAGCCCTAGCCATCACATTCTTCATTTCTCCTACCAACTCTTGGCAGTGAGTGAGGAAGGCTTCAATCTCCCTAGGAGGATTAAAGATTGGCATTGCAGATTCAGCATCCGCTAATAACTTAGGAACATTTTCCATAGCTGCATTAGTAAGGGAAGCAAGTTGTGAGAAACATCTCTTCCAGTGCTCTATATCTTACCCTTGCTCAACTGTATATTCTTTCATCTGACCCATCAATTCTTGGTGCCTTTTTTCTAATTTTGCACGGTGCCAACGTTCCTTCTCTAGTTTTGCCTTTGATTCTTTCACCTGTTGTTTAGAGTCATCAAGTATTATCTGCATGTTGTGCAACTTCTTCAATGCTTCTTCTTTTTCTCTCTTGAGTTCACTAAACATTTGCTTTCGAACACGCTCTGCTGACTCAAATATACCGCATTCTAAGGCTTTAATCCTCAGCTCAATGTGGGTTGTAGCTAAGTCTTCCTTTTGCTTTCTAAGAAACTCTTCATATACTCCCTTGCTTTCCACACTAACCCGTTTCAAGTCTGCATAGTCTCGTTGCAGATTCTCAAGGTCATTAGTCAATCTCATATTCTCTTGTTTCGTCTGCTCCATATTTGCTCTCAAAAATTCCACCTCTTCGATTTCATTGTTTGGTGATGTCTTTTCAGTACTCGGACAAAGAGAAATTGACTTGAATGGCAATTTAATCTCCCGAACTCTCTCTACAACCCATTGATGGTAAGAGACTTTCTCATTTATGCTCCATGGTCTTGGATCCCTCTCAGCACGAACCACTCTCTTCCAAGCATTCTTGATTTGATGAAGAACTTCAGCCGAGAACCCTTCTTCATAATAAATTCGCAATGTCACAAGAGATATAGGTGTTGGCGCCCCTTTTATGAGAATCCCAAATTGCCTTTGAGCTAAAACCGGATTGTAATTAATACAACCTTGGGTGCCCATGAGAGGCACATTAGGGTAGTTCCCATAATAATATATGATATGTGATTATCGTATCCAAGACACGTGCTAGTTAACCTTTTCTTCATTCAAGTCTGCACAGAGTTGTACCCATTCTTGTGGTTCTCTTAACTTTGGTTTGCAATGCAACAACTCCTCCACAGGACATATAGCATTTAGAGTGCCCTTACTTACACGTGAAACAAACCAAACATATAACACTGGCAAACAACATAACATTTTTTTTCTCTTCAGTTCATAACACTGGTCAAAAGTCCCATAAACCTCAGCTAGGACAGCAACAACAGGATTTTCTGATTGCGTTTTATATGCCACAAATGCATTAATAGCGGCATAGTCAACAAAATTCTCAACATTAGGGAAAAGCATGACGCCATATAGGACGAGAGCTAGGACATCCATAAATGTTGTCCATCTCTCCTTCTTCATCAATTGATACAAGTACCATTCTAGGTATCCCTTAGGAAGGCCCATGACCTTGCCCTTAACTGTGACCTTTTTCTCCAACTTCACAGGATGTATCTTCATGATTTCTGCTAGTGTTAGGATAGGGGTGTATCGTCCAAGGTAGTTGTATGGAGTTTTTCCTTCCAAAGGTAAGTCCAAGATCTGCTCAAATTCTTCCACTGTTGGTACCAACTGAAAGTCTTGAAAAGTGAAACATCTTAAAGGCGGGTCATAGTATTGAGCTAGAGCAATAATCGCTGGTGTTTGGACCTCTATCTCTAACAGGTTAAGCAAATTCCCATATTCCTTTCTGAAAGCATCCTTCTGGGTTGTCGTCATTTTCTTGACCAGTTCTCTTAACCCATTCACATTTCCTTCCTTTACTTTGATAGGTATCCTTTTCTTCACAGTGTTTGAACTTGAATGCCCCTCAACTCCAACTCTCGTGTTAATTTCCATTTTCTTTTAGATTCAATCACAACTTTATAATTTCTGGTCTCATATCAACAAGATGTAATGAGATGATATGACAAAATGCATGTTGAACATGAACAAGTTAAACAACATGACATGAAATTATGTACAAATGGAAGAGAAAAAAGAAAAGCATAATGAGAATTAGTGTACACATCTCCCTTTGTGCCCTACCAAAGGTTCAACACTTTATTGGATTAAGGTTCAGTATATGCGCTCACTAGTAGGGTCTCCTACTTCCTAAGGATCAAGGTCACTAGAGCTATGATCCACTTCACGGTATTTCCCACAATAGTTGGTAAACAACACGATGTAAGAGTACCAAATGAAGCAAACAGACTCTAGTTTGGGTTCTCACAATAACCATTTGGGAAGTGCATCCACTATGACACTGCTACACAATCCCCTTCTAATTCTAAGCTGCACAGACCAGGGTATAGGGCCTCACTCATGTTATGTACAAAAATATAAAGTGAACGTGTGAAGGGAGAAAAATGCACAACTAAACCCCCACCTTCAAAACAAACATAAAAGATCTAGGTAGATACAAAACATGTTTTCTACCTAGAGTTCAACATTGACATTAATTACGCCATACACAACTTAAAGGTAATCATGAACACATCCAAAAAGAGAAAGGGAAAAACAAACATTTAAATTAAACACATCACTTTCGTAGATTCAAGTAAATAGGCCTGACTCTCTACGTTCCCCAGTGAAGTCGTCATCTGTCGCAACCTGAATCGCGAGGGACGACGAACTAAAAATAAATTGATTTGGAAAAAGAGATTAGAAGTCGCCATCATAGTTTATTCTGAAAAACTATGGAAAACCATAAAAATCAAATAAAGTCTGCGAAAACCAAATTTAGGATCCGAAGTCGGTTACGCGTAGGGAAGGTATTAGCACCCTACAACGCCCGCCCAAAGGTGGTACCTTTAATTAAATTTGCAAAAGAGATGTGTTTATTTTAAATATTTATTTTTCCCATAAATAAGAAAATATTGAACAAAATTATTTTTGATTAAAAAGGACCCGACAAGGATTAACCTTGGTCCTACGTATTCTCATTAAAATGAGAAATCAGGGTTACGTAGTTCTTTATTAAACTATTTAAAAATGATTTGAAAAACCTTTTAATTTTTGGGAAGTGAACCTGACAAAGACTTGCCCTGCTCCTACGTATCTCCATTCACAATGGAGAATCAATGATCACGTAGTTCTTGCTAAAACTTGATTAGAATATTTAAATTTTAAAGTTGTCTTTTGACATTTTTGAAAATGAGTGTCATGCGACGCGTGCGGCCGAGTTGACACCAAAGAACATTTTTTATATTTGTATATTTGAAAAGGAGTGTCGTGCGACGCGAACGGTCGATTAGACACCAAAATTATTTCTATAATTTTTGTATTAAAAAAAGAAGTGTCGTGCGATGCGAGCGGTCAATTAGACACTAAAACTATTTTTATAATTCTTGTATTTAAAAAGAAGTGTCGTGCGACGCAGACGGTCGAGTAAACACCAAAATTATTTTTATAACTTTTGTATTTTTAAAAAGAAGTGTCGTGCGACGCGAGCGGTCGATTAGACACTAAAACTATTTTTATAATTCTTGTATTTAAAAAGAAGTGTCGTGCGACGCGAACGGTCGATTAGACACTAAAAGAGAAAATAAATAAAATAATTTTAAATTTTATTTATTTTTATTTTTATCAATTTTAAAAATTATTTTTATTTTTATTTCAATTTAAAATATTTTTTATTATCTTTGAAAATGATATGATTGAAATGTGATATTTAATAAAATAAAAAAAAGGTAAAATTGAAAGTAGAAAATGAAAGTGCATAAGTAAATATGTGGGTGCAATGAGAAAAAACTATACATATGGAAACGGGGTGCATAAAGAGAAAACGCGTGGTGCATAAAGTAGACACATTCTAGCCTAGAAAAGGAAATTAAAGGAGTGAGGTGTGTGCTTAGTGAATACATAAGGTAAAATAAAACTTAATGTAAGCGGTGTGGAATTATTACATTGGGGAGTGCATAAAGTAAATAAATAATGAGAACCGAGATTAAAAGTGGGGTGCGCAAATTAAATTATGGAGGTGCTTATCTGCCAAAACCCTACAGCCATCTCAAAATGCAGCATATGATCTTAACCCTTAAACTTCATCTTCTTCATCCCGCTAACGGCCACCATGCAAACACCAATGAACTGAACGACCAAACCACCAACGACAACCGCAGCCACGGCGTCAACAGCAGCCACTCTCAGACCCGCTATCACCAACAGCGGCGGCAACCATACGGATTCGCCTCTATCCATACGCCGCATCTTCCTCGTCGAGCCACCACCACTGTCCGTGACTTCAACTGGACTACCAACAACGACGGCGCAACCCCACTGCCGTCAACGATATCACCATCGTCAATATAACGACTCCTTCTCATATCCATCACTTCGTCCAATCAAACACTTAGGATTCAACCATGGCACACCATTCCCCCTGTCGCGCCCACTACAGCAACGCCGACGAACATTGCGAACCACTACACCAGCGCTCTTCTTCCTCATTTCATTTGTTTATTAGTTTATCAATATTTGTTTGTGTAAAACATAGAGAAATCTCTTGTTGATGTTCAATTCAATTTATTATTTTTGATCGGAATGTTTACTGCCATAATCATACACAGTAACGAAACAAACACATAACATTATAGTAAATTTATAAATTATGATGTGTTTCAACGTGCTCCTATTTTCACTCTCTCCCTTAAGTGCCTTTTTGTTTGCTTCATGGAGTATGATTTTGAATTGAATGTGTTAAAGTTGGTGTTTGAATGAAGATCAATTGCAACAGTGGTGGAGGCCTCAGATGATAAAAGTTGGAAGCGAGAAAAATGGCCTCCGAATGTTATGTGAAAATGATGAAGCGTGATGATTGAAAAAAAGAAAGTTAATGAAGCCCTACGCGAACGCTACTCCATGGATCAATTAGAGAATGATGGACCCAAATCAAAGAGAATGGTAATGGTGTCTTGTAAGATGTCAATCGTGAATTACAAAATGGTGAAACAGTTGGAGCGGTTTGAAGATCATGAGAAACCGTTCCTCCAATTTTTTAAACTGTTTTTTATTTTATTATTTATTTATTTTTTTAATTTTTAATTTTTAATTTTTAATTTTAATTTTAAATTCTTGATATTTGATTTTTATTAAAAAACCGAAATATAATTAATAATTATTATTAATAATAATTTTTTAATCTAAAAAAATAAAAAACAAAAAAAAAAACAAATTAAAGAAACATTTTTAATCCCTTTTTATTATTATTTAAGACAGATTATTATTATCCTTTTTATTTAACATTTATTTTCTTTTGAATTTTTGGAAACAATTTTTTTAAAATCACCCAGACGAAATTGAGTGTTGACACATTAAGAATGGAAAGCAAAGAAGATGAAGCATGGAAGAAGCACGCCACTCATAGGGGGGATCTAAGCCAACCAAGCCCTAGAGATGAGTGATGGTGTCGCCACTTGCAAGCAAGATAAGGCAAATGTGAGTTCACTTCTAGGAAGGAGAGCTCACGAAAAACACAATGGTTGAAACACAATAGTTTAGCAACAAAATGATCAACCCTTTTACAAGACAAGGAGCAACCTTTAAATAGGAGTTCATAAGGGTCCTTAAGCAAATACACAAACATGAAAAGAACTAACAAGCAAACCCTAGAAACCTAAAGCTAATGGAGTTCTCGGCCAAATGATTGAATATGATTGGTGGATGCATTTCCATGCGGATTCTAGGCCAAAAGAGGAAGGGGACCAAGTAGCCTTCAAAGGAATAAACCAAAAAGGCAAAAGGAGACAAGGTACATGTCTACTTTTGCTTTTGCTTTATGTTTTTTTACTTTCCTCTCTCTTGCACATCATCCAAGTGCTCCAATCATCATGTGCCACCTAGCCAAGCTCTACTTTTTCTTAATTACCTACAAAAACAAGACAAACAAGGATTAGCATGTTGGTTTAAGTTAATCTAATCTTGGTCAAAAGGTCAACTTGGGTCAAAGTCAACAAGTCAACCAAAATAAGTTAACTCTAAACCAACTTAGGGAATTCAAACTAAAGAAATGCAAAACAAAGATAAAGATGATGGAATAGAAGACTCCTCTCTAGACATGTTTCTAGTGATCCTTCTTGAGGGAGCTTCTAAGGAGGTGGTGGTGGTGGTCACGCCTTCATCACATGGACCCTTGTTGAAGTCTTTGGAGCTTCAAAAAAGTCTCCCTCCTATAGTAGGAAGGAACAAATCTAGCGCGCATCAAAGTTTTAATGCCCATCCAAGAGGCCGCGGGTGGCTCTTGGTTAATATTGTCCATACACAATTGATGCCACCATGTCATGGCATCTAATACTATATACAATTGTGAACTAACAAATGGAAAGTTTCTCTATTAAATGATATATTTGATCCAATTCAATTCAAATTTTTCATTCTACAATAGGTAAAAGTGCTAACGTGTCAATCAACCAGAATTAACAGCGTTTAAAAAAAAATTCAAAATGCTGAAGTTATCTCTCCTTTTTTCTCTCTCTCTCTCTCTCTCTCTCTCTCTCTCTCTCTCTCTCTTTTCTTCTCATGTCTTTCCCGCTCACACACACACACACACTCTAGACTCTTCAGCTTCTTCTCAACCTTCCTATTTTCTCTGTTTTTCTCACGTGCAGACAACACCTCTTCATCTTCCTCTTTTCAACTGTTTCAAATGAGAAGATCTGAATATATCGTTTTTGTAAGCAGATCTGAAGATGTTGTATCTCTTTTTTCGTAAGTGTTATCACCTTTCTCAAGCAAGCAACTAATTTTCTTCTTATATTTTGTCAGATCTAACTTTTTCAAGTGTTTTTTTACAGGTTTAAACCTAGAAGTCGATTTTATTTTGAGTTTTCTTAAGCGAACAACTCATTTTCTTCTTATATTCTGTCATATCTAACTTTTTCATGCGTTTTTTTACAGGTAAGAACCCAGAAGTCGATTTTATTTTGAGTTTTCTTAAGCGAACAACTCATTTTCTTCTTATATTTTGTCAGATCTAACTATTTTTTGCTTTTTTTTACAGGTTTAAACCTAGAAGTCCATTTTATTTTTAGTTTTCTCAAGCGAACAACTCATTTTCTTCTTATATTTTGTCAGATCTAACTATTTTTTGCTTTCTAACAACTCAATCCTTTCTCAATTCTCAGATCTAACTATTTGTTTCGTTTTTGTACAGGACTAATATGGTTCACTGCGACATTTGGTTTTATTACCCAGATTTCATTTTCATTTTTACCTTTCTCAAGCAAACAACTTATATTCATCTTTTATTTTCTCATATCTAACTATTTTTTTGCGATGATGGTATTTTCTAGGGTTGCTACATGTCTTATATGGTTCACTGTGACAGATTTAACATCAGGTTTAAAAAAACTTTTTATCTAACTATTTTTGGCGTTTATGTACTTTGATCTAACCGTTTCTTATATTTTTCTTCTGTTTACAGGCTTCAAATCAAGATTTCAAACTGATTCAAGAGTCTTTTTCGCTGTACAACGTAACTGGTAAGTAATTTGTATCAAAATCGACCTTTTTCTTTACCAATTTATCTGTATTTTTTCACCTTTTACAAGCAAACCCTTCATCTTCTTCAGTTTTCTACCTTCGACTCTCTTTGTGTCATTTTTTTTCGTTCATGGTATTTTTTAATAATGCATTCTATCAGCAAATCTCTTTATTGTTACTCGATTTACATTTTTATTTGGACATTTTTCAAAGAGTTCATCATACACTATATTTTTTCAAAGTTCTACACGAAAAAGAGTTAACCTGTCAATCAGTATTCAAACGCATTAAATTTTGAACTGCTCGAGATAATGATGAATAAACTGCTCCATCATCTGCCACACGTTATAATTATTAAACTTTATTATATTCCAATATTAAATACACCATCCTGAAAAAAATCAACATTACTAAATTACATTAAATAATTCTTCTTATACTTTTACGACGCTTCATAATTCTTTATTTTTTATTTAACGTATTATTTTTGAATTTGTATTTATTAACATGTACTTTTACCACTTCAGACTTACCAGTATGTACGGATACTTCCAACAGCTATGACTTCTCCTATTCTTTTTATATATATTGCCTATGTTTACCAATTCAAAGTCAGACATATGATTTTTCTACTGTTAACCATTTTGTTCTTTTACAATTTTACTTCATCACCAACCTATTCTCCTGCAATGGAACCCATGCCCACACCATAATCCATACTTTCTTCAGAAATGGTTGGCGGATTCATTTCTATGTTTTTGAAAGACCAGGTATATTTTTTGATCAAACTCATTTATTTTTGTTATTTATATATATTTATTTCTTTATTCTTAACTTGCTAATCTTTTAAGGACTTTGGACACGTCGACCGAGTCTTCATAATCTTGATTGCTCTACGTAATATTATTATCACTCGAACGCTTTGATTACCAATACCTCTCTTCACAGTCCAAAAACGCAACTTCCTCTACAATTTTCAACTTATCTTCTTTTTCTCATACTCATCTTGGTTCATTTGTGTATATCATATTTACAAAAGTGCTTTCCATTACACAAAGGTATGCATCTTTAACTTATAGATTTTTATGAACAACACGCTTTTATGTTTCATCATCTTTTCTGTTTCATCATCTTCTATGTTTCATCATCTTCTCTGTTTCATCATCATCATCATGTTCTTTTTTTATCATATTCTCCGTTTCATCATCACCAACTTCTTCTCCATTACAAAAAGGTATTCATGTTAAATTTTTACTTTTTTATCAACCACACTTCTCTTCACAGTCCACATAAAAAAATATGTTTCATGATATTCTCTTTTTCATCATCATCATAACCATCATCTCCTCATTTCATCATGTTCTCTGTTTTCAATGTTTTTTAAATATTTTATACCATCTACTTAGATGATGACGACACAATGCATACTCGGTGATCAATCCATACTTGCGAGCAAGTGGAAGGGTGGATTCTTTACTATGTTCATCGAAGAACAGGTTTTTTTGAATTCATCACTTATAAATTATTCACCATTATTCTTCTATGTTGAATTTAAATAATATTTTGTTGATGAACTTTCTTTTTTGTCAATGATTTTGGTGATGTCAACCGATTGTTTGTCATCACATTAGGCCGTGAACTGGTCCAGTTTGGACAATTTCTGATAACAAGGGTAATATGCACCATGTTACCTTCAACATGGATATTTATAATCCGAGGATTACTGATGGCTGGTGTGATATAAGAAAATTCTATGACTTAAAACCACCGAGACTATGTTACCTAAGGCATACTGGAAATTATGTTTTTCAAATACACCTTTACGATCACTGTTCAGAATCAACTTTGCAAAAATTTCAAAGTCATGTTCGATAAAATCTTCCACTCACAATGTCAAAATTAATTCACTCTGAGTTCCTCCTTTCTAAATACAACTGTAAATCAAGCTCTCTGGTGACCTTTCTTACCTTTTTTTTTTTTAATTTGTATACCATTATTTATGTCTTCTCTTTATCTTCGCTTTAATATAAATTATTTTTTTTTCAAATTATTTAATTTTTTTGTTTCCGCAGGATTTGAATTCAGACCTATGTAAGTATTTTCGCAATAGTAATTTCTCAGAAATTGTGCTTTGCGGTCCAAAAGCAGAAGTGCAATGCAAGTTGTTAATTAGAGCTAAATCGGTGAAGATAGGCAGTGGATGGAAAAAGTTTTGTCAACTACATGGACTAGAGGAAAGAGATATAATACTTCTTGAGGTTGAGAGTGAAAAAGCAAACAAGGATGTGATTGTGCTGCTTAATATATATGAATCTTATCATGGCCACTGAAATCATCCATGAACAATATTATTTTAACGGATTACGTATTTTGTATGACCACTGTAATATTTTGTATGAATTATTATAGACCTTTATTATATATATATATATATATATATATATATATATATATATTGGTAAATCCAACTTTTGAAATCTGATATAATTGTAACTGCTACATATCTTCTTCCATATACGAATATCTTTGCCAGTTAATTCATGTCAGACACCAAAATGTCATATCATTGATTTTGCCTTTTTAAAATAAATATTATATTTTAAAAGATAACACCAGAATTTATTTCATATACATCTCATTTATTAAAATTTCAACCAAAACTTAATATGATTTTAAAAAAGTAGATTGATATGACTTTTGCACTGCTCGAGTACCTTTATTAATTGTTTCCACATTTTTTTCTGTTGTACCAATCCCTCGTATGATTACCTTTTTTATTATAAGAATATAATTTTTTAGAAAATTTGATATTAGATATTATTAAATCAATGCATCCAACACATTTGTCTTCTCTAGGAAGTTTCTCGCAGTATTGTATGTCATCTATTTTGTATCTATTTTGTTCTCATCAAGTATATTGTGTACTACACTTTTTTGTTCACTTTTTGTAGAATTTAATTAATTATTATTCAGCCAAATAACTTTTATCTTTTCTCTGGCAAGTCTGGATTCATACAAACCATCTTCGCACATTGCTTCTTTCTTTATACAACCATACTTTTTTTCAGATCTTCGTTGTTTCCATATTAGTGATTCAATTAATGGTTCACTGCTCAATACATCACGCGAAGAGGTAATGTTTTCATTTAAAAGTAAGTTGTTCATGGTTCATCTTCATCAGAATGATTTTTTTTCCTTTTCTATGAAACCTGTGAATAAATCAATTGCAACAGATTACTGGTTTCTGACATCAATAACTGTTTTTCGCAGTTTTTACCTCAATATGTTAGTAAGATTTCTGTAAACGTAGGTCAAAAGTTTTTTTTTTTCTATTAACATCTCATGTCTATTACTCCATGTTTGCAAATTAGTTAATGCTTTTGTACTTCTTGCTTTCTTTAACCATTTCAAAGTTTTTAATCCAATAACATATGAACCTTTACTTTTTCAAAAATTGCCAAATCCATGTTATCTTTATTCCTTAGCCTTCTTTTACTATCCTTGACCAAACAAATATATATTACTCTATACCTGCTTTGAACCTTTTATTTATTTGTATTTGTTTTATTTTTCTGAATTAAATTTTTTAATATTAATTATTATCTTCTTGGTCTGAGTTTAAATATGTCACCAATCTAATACTCACTTTTTTACTTCTCATTTCTTCAATATTGTTGTGTTGAGATCAACATGTCTCTCTTTGAAGTTCAAAAGCAAAGTCAAAATGTAAGCGAAGTTACTCCAGAAAAGGAGAACTGGAATATCATCGTTAGGGTGATACGTTCATGGTTCGTTCCAGATTTCAGTAAACAGAGGTGTTCTTTTTCCATGGAGTTGGTTATTCAAGAAAAAGAGGTTATTATTCTTCTAATCTTTACCATCATTGTTATGAACAAAATATGTGTATCTTAAACATCTTTATATTTATTTTATTGAGCTATTTCAGGGTTCTAAATTACATGTTTCCATCAGACGTACTCTAATTTACAAATTTCAGATTGAAATTTCTGAAGGTCATGTTTATGTCATCCAAAATTTCAGTGTTGCTCCCAATTCTGGAATATACAGAACTATGCACCACCCTTATAAGATTAATTTCCAGTTTGGTACAAAAGTTAGTTTGCTTCATGGTAACTTGGTTCCTGATCTGAAACCACAATACACACCTTTGTCCTTATTGACAACCACTGGATTTGATACTGATTATGTAGTTGGTAAGTTAATATTTTTAGTTTTTCTACCATTCATATTTTTTAGTTCTCAACAATTATTTTGACCTTATATGATTTCACATTTAATAATTTTTATTTAGATATATTGAGATTACTGGTCGAAGTGGGTACTGAAAGAGAATTGCAAGTTGATGGAAAGACAACAAAATTAAATGTCATTGCAATAGAAGCTGATGGGTATTTTATTTCTATGCTATACTACATACCTTTCTATTTCTGTTTAAATAATGATTTCACATAACATTTATTGAATGTTTAGGTTTCGAATAGAATGTACTTTGTTTGGTATTTATGTGGATGAACTGAATGTATTTCTTTCAAGTGGAGAAGTACAAAATTCTGCTATAAGTATAGAATTTGCGAAAGTCAAAACTTTTCAAGGTAAACTTCTGTTATTACTTTTATACATTTGTTATATTACAATTTATTCCATGGTACTTTGACATACACTATCTTTTTAAATATAGATAAGGTTCAAGTTCAAAATTGTAAGTTCTGCACTAGGATTAAGTACAATGTTAACTTCAAGGAAGCATCTGAACTAAAATCAAGGTAATATTCAAATTGTTCTTCATTTTTTTTCAAACTTTATAATTTTTTATTTAATCCATTTTTGTAACTTTAATTTCTATTGCACAGAATGTATGAGAACAATGAATCTCCCTCTCAAGGATTAAAGCAGCTCTCTCAGACTTCCAAACATACTGTGGAAGAAGACTTTTTAACTCTTACACCTAGGACGACCATTCAAGGTCTTAAAGATTGTAAAGAGGTTAGAATGACTTCTAAATTCTTACATGAAATTTTTTTGTTCGTAATACCTGTTTTCATTAGTCTTTTTTATATTCAAAGGTTGGCACTTATATATTGTTTGGAACCATTAAGCATATCTTGGGTGAGGATGACTGGTGGTATACGGCTTGTGTTTGCAACAAATCTGTTTATCCAGATTCAAAGATGTTCTTTTGCGAGAACTGTAACAAGCATGTTATAAAAGTCTTTCCAAGGTTAACTTTACCTGTATTAAACTTAATGTCCATTTACATATATATGATTATAATTTAGACTTTTGTTAATTAATATTTTTATCTATTTTACAGATATAGGATTAAGATTCGAGTTATTGACTCATCCGATTCCACCACATTTGTGCTGTTTGATAGGGATGCAACCACCATTTTCAAAAAAACTTGTGCTGATATGTTAGACTCTCATGATAAGGTATACTCTTCAATATATCCATTTATATATATACATACACAATGACAGTGCGATAAATATTTCTGAATATGATATTAAATTATTTTGTTATCGTAGATGAATGCTTCTGGAAATTTTCCTAAGGAATTTGATGAGTTAGTTGATAAAAGTCTGTTGTTTAAAGTTGAAAGTAGGAATAATCAAACTTTCAAACTTGAACAGTCTTGATGATGATATAATTCAGAAGTTCAATGATTCTTCGATGAAACCTGTGGTAATATATAATTTAAAATATAAATTTTACATTCAAGATTTTACATATATTTAAGTTCTTAATCATTTAATTTTCTTTACCTTTTTGAAGGATGTTTATGTTGGCAATGGTGAGTTTAGCAGGGGAAAACAACGTGTAGGCAATGAGTCAACTGTTGATATTGCAGAGGTATACAAATTTCATAAATTTCAATTTTTTGTTAATGACTTATTATTTTATTAATGTTATTTCTTTTTAACGTGTACTATAGGATTTATTAGTCAGATTCACCAAAGAAACAATTGAGTGTGGATCTCAATCTCTTGACTTAATCAAAGATACTACAACGAATGAGGATGGTAACAATTCACTTAAGAGAGAATCTACATAGAAGACTGCATCACTTGAATCCATCGAAGAAGACAATATTCCATTGAAGCTGCTAAAAAGAAATATTAAGAAGGAAAAATTAGTTATTTTATATATTATTTTAGTTTTAATATTTGAAGACAATTTGTTTTATGTTTGACAATTTGGGACTGTAATATGTCTACGCATGGATCTGTCTTTAATTTTCTTTAAACTATAACTTTGATGTTAAATTTTATGATAACTATATTATGCTTTTATTTGTTACAATTTGTATACTTTTATTTTTTTCATCCACTGGTTTGTAAAATATTGTTGACATTTTTCAAGTATTGTCAACAAACTTGACTACCAGCTACATAAAAACTTATCAAAATTGATATTATTTTTTACCATGAATTCATGAAAGTAGAATCGAATAACTTTTTGCAAAAAGGAATTTAGAAATTCCAATTTATTAGTTATATTTATTTTCATAAATGACAGATATATTTTTCTTCAAAAACCGAATTTAGAAATTGCATTTCTTATTTACATTCCTTTTCATAAATATATATATATATATATATATATATATATATATATATATATATATATATATATATATATATATGGCAAACCAATTAAATGTTGACACATTTTAAGTTATGATAACAAAATTGGCTGCCATACACAAATTTGAATCATTTTTCTTTGTAAGGGTTACTAAGTTTATTAAATATATAGATATACGTCAATTTATATTCGATTGATCCTAAAATATATATATATATATATATATATATATATATATATATATTATATAGATATATATATATATATATATATATATATATATTTTTTTTTTTTATTTTTTTCTCTAAAATATATTTAATATATATTATATATATAATAAAATATATATATATATATATATATATATATATATATATATATTATATAGAGATATATAGATATATAGATATATGTATCTAATTTTTGTTGCTACTTTATTCTATCAAACATATTTAATATTATATATAAATATCTTAATTTTATTATATACTATATTATATTATGATATTATTATATTTATAAAATATTTTATAACGTAATATTGTCTTTTTAATCGTTTGTCCGTTTTCCAAAATAATAATTACATTACTGTTTTGCAATCTAATTATAATCGTTCCGTCTTTTCATGTGGGATTTTTCTTCTATAAATATTCATCTCCACTCTACCATCAAAATCACACTTCAAGATAAGTTCAATCATATTCTCCATTTGTCCAACTCTATTTCTACTTTCATTCTGAAAGTCCAAGCAAATGGAGAACAACTTCAACGAAGAAGTTATTAATAGAATGAGTAAGTACCAGTTCTCTATTATTCACCTTCAGGATGAGGTGCGCCTTTGGTAAATATTTGCATACATTTTTGGTTTTACAAAAATTCTTCTACTCTTCTTATTTGTGTGACGGATTTCAAATGATATCATCATTTTATCTTCAACTAATCTATGTTGTTGTTCAAAAAATTGTATCTTTGGAGGTTTTGGGTTTGTGGATCGTGCATTCGCCATTTTGTATGATCACGATCTTGATCGTCAATGGACGTTAACAGATGTTGAAGGCAATAGACATGTCGTAACTTATAACAAGAATTTACAGAAACCAATGCTAATTGGAGGATGAAATGATTTAAGGGACCTTTATCAACTACACGATAACCACACTATTTATTTTGGATATGTCGGTTATTCTTGCTTCCAGATCACTATTTTTCCAAGTAAATGCAAACATTTATCTATTGGACGTTTTCTTAAAAGACTTCAAGCAGATGAACCACTTTTCAATGGACCGAAGTTGCATTTTTGCATATTTCTAAATCCAAACCAATGCCATGCTAGCCATCTGGTGAGATTCATTTCAGTTACTCGGTGGATGTTTATTTGATATTTATATTTATGTCTTCTAATTCTTTTAAACAATTTAATCCATTTTGAATTCTTTAATTTCATTCAATGTGTTAGGATTTGCCAGCTGATTTTGGCAATTATCTTTGTGAAGGAAGATTTAAAAATATTTTTCTTTATGGACCGCGCAAAATAGTGAAGTGCAAACTACTCTTGAGAAATAATCCAAAGAAGTCTAACAAAATAGGAAGTGGCTGGAAGGATACTGCTCATGGATTTGATCAATCTATTGACTTGGTGTTTGAAATTGACTAGATGAAAAGCAATCAGAATGTCAAAGTGCTTACATATTGTAATCTTTAATTTTCAGTTTGTTTTATGGTGTTATTTGGAACTGCCGAGTATAAATAGTTTTCTTTTCATGTCTGCTACTTAGGTAGTTGTCAAGCTACAAGTTTTTATATTTTCAGCAATGCATATATATAGTTCTATTTTGTTATTAATGGAATTTCTTTGAAGATTGTCTCAATTTCTATGAATTCCAATAAAAAGTTTATTCTAAAACTTTAATTCATCGAGTTTAATTGAGACATATTATAATTTAATGTAACATAATGAAATATGTTATAATTAAACATAATGAAATATGTTATAAGTAAACATACATGTATGGATGTATGTTGGTTTAGTATATGCAGACACTAATTCTATGTTATAATTTTCAGACATAATGAAATAAAAATTGCAGATACTTGCTATGAAATTGTACTCTTTGTTGTACTATATATAGTATTGCATAAAAAAGACGTGTTGTAGTACCTACATAAAAAGCAAATGTTTTGTTACCTGCAAGAACAAATCAACTATGAAAGAAGTACTATATATATGAATGATTCTGATCTATTACCACTCAACACTGCATGCTCTTTCTATTTTTAAACTTTGTCTACTACTAAAAAATTTTTGTAGTCTTACAATTGCTTCCTATCACCATTACAAATAATTTTCTTTCCAAAATGGTGATTAGAGGTACAATCTCCCAAAAAAAGTTTAAGAAAATCATTCACCAATATAGTAATAAAATAGAAAACACTTTTTCATCCATTGAGTCAACTTATCTTTGTTTTTGCTTATTCCATTGACACCTTTAAAAGTATTCCATATGTTTTTTGCTGAAATGGAGAAAAACAATTGTAAAAATGCAAGGCTGAGGAGGAAGTTGGTGCTACAACAAAGGTTGAATGCAAGAAGTAATCAACATTCATGTAAGTTTCTAACATATACCTTGAATTTTGACTACAGAATCTGTTCATCAAACATTTATTTTAAAAATTCTGCATTTCTATGTTTATATCTTCTTTGCAGATTACAAAGAAGAGACTGCAAGAAAAAAATCAAAAATCGCCAACCATTCTTCTCAAACTATCAAAATATCAGGTTTTCTTTTTATAATTATATTGAAAATCTTTATTTGGATTTGAACTTGACAACATAGACTGATAATCAAATATCTTTGTTGTGTTAATGACAGATAAAAGAAGTCAATCTGAAAAATTATTCCAGAACACTATCCAAAGGAAGCCATTACAAGAGTTGGATCTTAGTAAGTATTCTTCTTTTTACCTATTTCTTTAGACATTGTTGTTACATGAATGACTGAAGTATGGTTGTTTATTGTTGGACATTCAATGCTGCTACAATAATCATTTTTCAGATCTGCAAAACAACTAAAACAACCTTCACAATATTAATTTAATATTTCAGACAACAATTGGTAAGTTATCTTGGTTTTTTTTTCAATATTATTAATGAAATATCATTTTAAGAAATGTTAAACAAATTTTTATTTCAATGCAGTGCCTAAAAATAATATATCAAATTCTTCCACTACTTTAGTTGAAGATCCAATCCAAATAAACTTAATGACTTCACAATCCGCAGCTTCTACTATAACATACAATACTCCTTGCGGTAAATTTCTACATTCAGCTTTATTTCTACATTCATCTTTATTGTAATTAGAGGAAGATGACAATTTCTAAAATTCTATTAATGTTTTTTAATGAATTCAGTTGTTAGCAATAACATTCACAAAAATTATGGACAAAATAATTACAATTGCAGTGCAGGTAAGTAGGTTCTTATTCATATATACAAATGTTCATACTCAAAATGCCAATGAATGTAACATAATTGTTTTAATAATTCTTTTCCATAGGTGGCACATCTCAAGTTGTAAATGATTCATATTTTGTCTCTAACAATAAAGTTGTCAAATACCTTTTTCAAGTCATACAATCACTTCATAACATATTCAATCTTGATGATGAAACAACAACAAAACAACAGTGTTCAGACACAACAAATGATGATTCAGCAACAATAACACATGAAGGTAATACAGATATTGAATTGCTAACTTATTGATGTCAATAAATTCCTTTTTTAAATGATTACTTACTTATCATTTTACTAATATTGTAGGAGATAGTACAAGTACTACAATTACAAATGAATTGTATTGGAAAGGGGAGTTACAAGGTAATATGACACACAATTGTACAGAATTTCAGAGATAAAATATGCATTTCAGGCTAATGCTTTATGCTGATGTTTAAAACTACTCAATATTGGAGACCCTTGCTTGGAATGTGATAACGTTGTCGTTGACGCGATCAAATTAATACTACTTATCTATAACAACTTCAGTATTGTTAAGAAAGTAGTCAACAAAATAGTAAGGGTAAAGTAACCCAAAGTCGTCTCCCAACGAACACGGAATTGATTTTTAACAAGTTAGTTCTTATAAAACTATACAAGAGTTAGTCAAATAAAATTTTAAAAATATGAGGGATAAAGATTAAGAGATAAAATAAGATATAAACAATAGTAAAGAAAATAGATTGATTCCATTGCTTTTTCAAAATAGATTCATCATCGGCTATCTAAAGATTATTGCTCAATTAATTATTGTTGTAGATTTACAAATTAATCAATGTAAAGTCTCAATTAATTTGTTGGCGTTCTCACTTTTAACCAAAGTACAGTCTCAATTAAAAGTGAGAACTT
>Ga0214544_1005873_pt1 | contig 23302 bp, 11 predicted proteins | sample CNSS3metaG_FD_160074 | JGI IMG/M metagenome (GOLD analysis project Ga0214544, IMG submission 160074) | Root nodule microbial communities from cowpea collected in UCLA plant growth center, Los Angeles, California, USA - CNSS3 | ecosystem: Host-associated > Plants > Roots > Nodule | place: USA...
TAAAAAAAAAAAAAAAAAAAGCAGTTACATCGCATAAGAAACATGGCGCAACCTCAATTCGGTCAATTCCTTTTGCAAATCAGCAACTGCATTTTCTTTCTCTTGAACCAACGCTTTTGAAGCTCTGGACTCAGCTACTTCCACAACAAGTTGCTCAGACAACCGAGATTGAGCTTTGTAGCATTGCTGAAGTTCCACTTGAAGATTCTCTGCTTTCTCTTTCCACTCAGAGCCCTTCAAGAACAACCATAGATCCAACACTAACCTCAGTAGAAGCATTCCAATTGCTAAACTGCTAGACACATACCATGATCCGGACAAATATAATACTCAATATCTTCACCCACCCCTAAATTTCCAGTAGTTGTAAAGGGAAGGGGGAAGATTGTCAATTGTCAAAGGCCAATTAATATTAGACAGGGAAAATTGTACACATGAAACTACTCTATTGGAACCGATGATTGAACAAAGTTCTAAAATACAATTAGGGGAAATTGGAAAGCACCACCCCCCAAATTAGATAATTCTTAAGAAGCATGAATATTGTCAAAGCAGTGATAAAGAGGGGACCTGAGAAACAATGGGTCTACAAAGAGCTAGAACAGCGGGGCCATGAGCGGCTTCTTCAAGCAAATGGCGCTTCCGCAGTGCCTTCAAAGCGTGTTTAATAGCTCCACACGCAATTTCTTCTTGCGACTTGCATGTTTTCGCCATTACTAGCACAAAAACAGAATTCAAGCATAAAACTTTTGGGTTCCTGAAAGTTACAATCCAGAGAAAATATAAGCAGAGATTACAATTTAGAATCCGCTATGAAAGTCTAGGATCGAATGGAATAGGGACTTCGAAAAAGATAACAATAAAGTAGAAACCTGAAAATAGGGTCCCATAACAAGAGGCATTTTCTCCAAATCCCTACCATCAAACTTGGGTCTCACAATTCATGAACAGGGCCTGGCTTTTTACACACCCATTTTTACTTATTCATTCCCCATCTTTTTTTCTTTCTTTCCAAACTACCCTCCTAAACACACCCCTTGACTTTCTTCCTCCCAACCCCATATGTATAACTATATAATTTACCGTGACGAAGAGGTTACTAAACACATGCGAAACAGACATTTGGCAAAGCACACAACACAAGCACCATTCAAGAAAAATATCCAAAACTGAGAAATTAAAAACACTTTAAAGCATTTCATCAATTCGTACACTGAACAAGGAAAAATCAAGCAATCAATCAACCAATCAAAAAATAAGATTACAAATTAACCAAAAACGAAAACGAAAGTTTAAAAGTAGCATTGAAACATAATAAAGTTGGTCCAGACCTCGCAATCTGCGTTTAGGAAATCCCCTCTTTCTTTGGAAGCCACCGAAGAGTTCCTCCCTCTCCGTCCGCAGATTGAAGAGTAGGAATATGAAAAATGAAAAAGGGAGAGAATAGGCAAAGAAAAGGCATAGAAGGGAATGGATTTTGGAAGAGACGAAAGAAAACGCTGCAGTAGACTCTCTCCAGATGTGGATGGGGACGAGATAGAAAGAAAAAATACAATGAAAATTATTAGAAATTGTATTTTAAAACATAATTTAATTATATTTTTTATTTTGTTAAAATTTATTTATTTATATATATTTTTAAAATTATCCCTGATGGGTCAGAAAATCAATAGCGGATAAAGGGAATTAATAAAATGAAAACTATTAGAAAGTATATTTTAAAATATATTTTATTTATATTCTTAACTTTATTAAAATTTATTCATTGGTGTATATTTTTTAAATGATCTCATAAAAGGTTAAATGTATAAGAAGGATCCACCTAGTAAATTTATAAAATGTTAAATTATTTCAGAGGTTCTCATCTTTGTAGCGAAATCTCAAGTAGGTTCTCCCATTTTTATTTGACTCAATTGAGTCTCTATTTTTTAAAATTCATTGCAATCGGTTCCTTTCCGTTTGTTGTACAGTGACAGTGCTAATTGTGTGTCACGTGTCAGCACGTGGTTTTTTTATTTTTTTATTTTTTAATTTTTTTTTATAATTTTAAAAAAAAATTGTCACATGTAAATCTGACATTGTACCACGTGGCAGAGACAGTGTGATGTGGTCGTGACAGTGCCACGTGTCACTATTAGATGTCAAAAGTCTCAATGTAGTCCTATTTTGTCTCAATTTGGTCCCAATTTTGTTAAAACTAAATCAATTTCATCCTCTATCAAATTTAAATTTTATATAAATTTTACAATGGTATTTTTATTATAGTTGATATTTTTAACAAAATTAAATTTATTTAAATGTATATTTTGCACTGATATTTATTTAAATTTTATTTTAAATATTTATATATCCATAATTTATAAATAAATGTTAGAGTTGCTTTAAAAATAAAAACTTTCTAAATTCAAATATAAAATTTAAAAAAAAAATTATAACAATTCTAACATTTGTCTATACATTATTAATATATAAATATTTGAAACAATATTTAAATAAAGTTCAATGCAAAATATACATTTAAATAAACTTAATTTTGTTAAAAATATTAATTATAATAAAAATACCATTGTAAATTTATATAAAAATTAAATTTGATATAGGGATGAAATTGATTTAGTTTTAAAAAAATTGGGACCAAATTAAGAAAAATAACAAATGCGGACTACATTGAGACTTTTGACATCCAATAGTGACATGTGGCACTGCCACTGCCACATCACATTGTCTATGCCACGTGACACAAAGTCAGATTGACACGTGACAATTTTTTTTAAAATTATAAAAAAAATTAAAAATTAAAAAAAAAATTAAAAAAACCACGTGCTGACACGTGACACACAATTAACACTGTTACTAGACAACTAACGAAAAGAAACCGATTGCAACGAATTTTCAAAAATAGAGACTCAATTGAGTCAAATAAAAATGAGAGACCTACTTGATATTTCACTACAAAAATGGGGACTTCTGAAATGATTTAACATTATAAAATTGACCTTATCGAGTATTGTTTATCTAATTTGAAATAATTGTTTAAAATTAGATGATAATATGGTCAGATGATAATATTTTTTGTACAATCCTCTTGTTATTAAGTTTATTACATTTTTATAGATGAACAAATATAAGTATAAGTATTTTGTTCATTATTAAAGTTAATGAACAAAAATTTATACTAAAAGTTGAGTTTAACATTCATGTAGTCAGGATCATTAACAATTTTATAATAATGAAAAGAAAAAGTTAAATATATTTGTATTATGAATTATAATATAAAATTAGAATTATTTTTTCTGAAATTTTTATTTTGTTTGATTCTATTTTTATTATCTTTATGGTTAAATTACTCTTTTTGTCTCTCTATTTGTCATGAAATTTCAGATTGGTCCTCAAGTTTTTCGTTGTTTCAATTGGGTCTTCATTTTCTTAAAAATGACTCAATTTGATTCTTACTGTTAGTTTGACCAGACAATATTAAAGTCAACGCCACATGTCAATTTCTGATTTTTTTAAAATTTTTTAAATTTTTTACAAGTGTCACTTCATAGTTGTTCCACGTGTCAAAATTGTTAATTTTTTACATGTGACACAATGTGAAGTGACACGTGTAAAAAATTTAAAAAATTTAAAAAATTCAAAAAAATTCAAAAATTCAAAAAATTCAAAAAATTCAAAAATTTTCAAAAAAAACATAAATTGACACGTGGCGTTGACTTTAACACTGTCTGGTTAAAGTTAACAGTAAAGACCAAATTGAGTCTTTTTTAAGAAAATGATGACCAAATTGAGACAACGAAAAAACTTGAAAACCAAACTGAAATTTTATGACAAATAGAGAAATCGAAAGAGTAATTTAACCTATCTTTATTTTAGAAAGTAATGAATATAGGTTTTTTAATCAACAACTTTAAATTTTGTTTGATGTCACAATCTAATGTATTTTTGTCCACCAGCCAATAATTGATTTTTTGAAATGATTTTTTTTTTTTAAACGTAGACCAGATTCTTCTTCTGTTGGGTTTTGAAGTTTCTTCTTCAAAATGGGGTTTTAAAGTTTATTCTTCAAAACGAAACTAATAAGTTTCTCCACCTCCATTTCTTGTGAGAACACACATTCATGAAATGAAGACAACAAAAAATTGTCACCCCCATTTTCATTTCCATCTTCAAAAAGATATTAAGCGTGTTCACACAACAATGACACATGCAACCCGATTCAACGGTGTTTATTGGTTTAATTATATATTGTTCTGATCCGATCTAAACCTATCTTATAGTCATTGTTAGGAACAATTATTGTATTTTAGAGGTACATTGCATTCGTAAGGTATTGTCCGTTTTGGAGCAGTATAGAATTCCGTCACGGTTTTGTCTTTAAAAGACGTCTCGGAGCATAGAGGGAGGTATAAGTATTTAAATTACGCCTGACCTTGACTCCTAAGTGATATAAGACTTATTGGGTGTACCGGAATATATATAAATTCATATAAATATAAAAAAATGTTAAATTTTTTGTTGTCTTTGTTTTTGTCAAGAAGTGTTAAATTGGTCCTATAGTTTTTTTTTTTTGTCTTAATTTGGTTCTGGTTTTTTTTAGAAATGATTCATTTTTGTTTTTGCCATTAGTTTGACCAAACATTGTCACGTGTCAATTTGTGACTTTTTGAATTTTTTAAATTTTTTATATATATGTCACCTTACAGTTATATCACGTGTAAAAAAAATATTAATTTAGTCCCTATATTTGTTTTTAGTTTCAATTTTTTAAAAATTGAGCAATATTATTCTTCCTTAAATTGAAACTCAATTTACTTTTTGTATAAATTTTATGTTGATATTTTTACTAAAAATAACATTTCTTAAAATATAAATATTTTTAAACAAACTTTAAAATCTATACAAAATATTTAGGACTACTCACATGGGTGAATTGATATGGAGTTAATACTTGAATCTTGTGAATTTTACTATTTCACTTATTAATTTTAATTTGTTCATGTATTTTTGGTTGCATGATTTGTGTTTCATATATATTTTAAAGTTTGTTTAAAAATATTTTTACAAATACTTAATAAAAATGTCAATTTTAGTAAAAATATCAACTAAAATCTATATAAATTGAGTATCAATGTAAAAAGGAACAATGTTGCTCAATCTTTACAAAAATTGAGACTAAATTGAAACTAAAAACTAATATAGGGACTAAATTGAGACTTTTTGACACGTGACACAACTATAAAGTGATATGTGTGAAAAAAAAGTAAAAATAAAAAATAAAAATCCAAAAAACCACAATTTGACACGTGACATTGACTTTAACATCGATTGGTCAAAATTAAGTGCAAAAATCAAATTAAATCATTTTCAAAAAAATCAAAATCAAATTGAGTCAAGAAAGAAAAAACTAGAAGACTAATTTGAAACAAAAAAAAATAGTTTAAAAAAAAAAAAGAAGAAGTTGGGGCCAAAGCCCAACACTTTGGTTCGTACTTGCTTGGCACACAAACAACAAATGATCCAAGTAAGTTAAAATCAATTTCCTCAATTTTTGACAAAATTATATTTTTCCTTTTTCTTTTCGTTATTATGATTTATAATTAATTTTAGTACCATGAAAATAAAATTGTGGTCTTGCCTAAATGGTTCCGTCAAGTAAATGTGACTTTTTTTTTAATTTAAATGAGATTTTTGTTGATTTTCTTATCTTGAGTTATTGTAGGTTATGGATCTTGCAAGTTCCCAAGTCTGACAATTTGAAGGAGGAGGAAACAAACAAACAACGTAAATGATTATAAATGCACGTAGAGTACTCATTTAATATATATATATATATATATATATATATATATATATATAATTAATTAATTTTTCTAACCTAATATATAAGATTAGCAAAAATTAGTTGAAAATATTAAGTATATATATTATATATATAAAATCTTGTTTACACGAAGATTAACATGATTTAAATTAATGAATTGTTTACTGATCAAGAGTACGAATAACAAATTATGATGGATATAAAAAATAAATTCATAAATAAAAATAAAAAAAATTGTCACAATAGAAACAGTAAAATTTAATTTTAAAAAGTGTAAGAGATAAAAGCTTTACCAAGATTGTATTTCATGATTCTATTTAAAGTAAAAACAACAAATAATATATTTCTAATTTCATATCTCACTCGGATACTTATGTTGATTTTGTCTCAGACAAACCTAAACTTGAATAATAAAAACTCTATGTATAGCAATTTTTACTATTAAGTTTGTGTTAATGAACTATATGTTGATGTTTAAGAACGACCAATGACCACATCCATGTCTAGCACGTGGAATCAATTAGCTGTTTTTATCCTAATGTGCAAAATTCATAGAATAGTTAAAACAAGAATAAACCATAAGAGATGATGAAAAAAAAATATTAAATGAAAAATCCATAAAGAATTAAGAATACATTACACCCAATCTAGTGTTAATTACTTATAAACTTAACACTGGACTCATGATGAATTTGAATGTCTACATCCTTCAGAACATCCTTCTACCGTCAAGTGTATATATATATCAATTTTTTTTCTCTCTAAATATGTTTTGACCTTTGTTAGACCCTCAATTTATAAATTTTCAGAGGTGCGCAGCTTGCTGGGCGAATGGAAGAGAGAAATTCCTCTATTTTTAAATCATCTTTGTTATTCCATGGTTTGAGGGTAATATCAAGATTACAATTATGTTTGCAATTTATTTTTCAGCTTAATAATGAAAATGATTTAAAAATATGGCTTTTAAAGTTATTTTTAGAAAAATAATTAATAACATAAATTTGAAAACTGTTCTAAATTAAGGTTTAAAAAGTAATTATTAATTATAAATTTTTTTATTACATTATTTTATAAATATTTTTTTAATAAAATATTTTATTTTCACCAAATCACTTAAAAACTTTAACAAACTTTACTCTAAATCAACTCCTTTCACCTTTAATCCCCTTAAAGTGAACAACACAAACTTCACCCTCTAATCCACTCGAATTCATCATCTCCCTCTCGCTACAATCAACCTTGAGGGAGAGATAGGGGAAGAAAGAGGGAAATTCCTCTATTTTTCAATCATCTTTTCTATGTCATGGTTGAAGGGTGATAGTAAGATTACAATTATTTTCGCAATTTATTATTCAACTTAATTATGAAAATAATATAAAAATATAGCTTTTGAAATTATTTTTATAAAAATAATTAATAACAAAAATTTGAAAATTGTTACAAAATAAGGTTTAAAAAGTAATTATTAATTAATTTTTTTATTACATTATTTTGTAAATGTTTTGTTTATTAATATATGTTATTTTCATTTATATATTTTAATATTTTTTGTACAACAAATCGAATTTATATTATGATAATTTTTAATTATTTTTAAAGTGAAGGACAATTTGGTAATCTTGTTTTTCCTTGATTTACATCTAATTTTTAATATATCACATCCATCAAATCACTCAAAAAGTTTAACAAACTTTACTCTAAATCAACTCACTTTCATCTTTAATCCCCTTAATGTGAACAACATAAACTTCACACTCTAATCCATCCACTGGAATTCATCTTCTCCCTCTCCCTCCAATAAACCTGTAGGGAGAGAAGGGAAGAAAGAGGGAAATTTCTCTATTCTTCAGTCATGCGTGCTATTTATGGTTTGAGGGTGATATCAAGATTACATTTATGTTCACAATTTATTTTTAAGCTTAATTATGAAAAAATGTAAAAATATGGCTTTTGAAATTATTTTTACAAAACAAGTTAATAATGACAATTTTAAATTTGTTATACAATAAAGTTTAAAAAGTAAATATCAATTATAAATTTTTTTATTACATTATTTTATAAATATTTTTTATTAAAATATGTTATTTTCATTTATACATTTTAATATTTTTTCTACACCAAATCAAACTTATATTATGATAATTTTTAATTATTTTTAAATAAAATACAATTGGTAATCTTGTTTTTCCTTGATTTAAATATAGATTTTAATCTATCACATCCATCAAATCACTCACAAACTTTAACAAAATTTACTCTAAATCCACATACTTTCACATTTAATCCCCTTAAAGTAATACATCAAACTCTAATCCACTTGATCACGTGCTCTCCATCTCCCTCCAATTAACCTTGAGGGAGAGAGGGGAAGGAAGACGAAAATTCCTCTATTATTAAATCATCTCTGTTATGCCATGGTTTGAGGGTGATATCAAGATTATTTTTATGTTCGCAATTTATTTTTTAGCTTAATTATGAAAATAATGTAAAAATATGGCTTTTGAAATTAATTTTACAAACATAATTAATAACGAAAATTTGAATATTGTTTTAAAATATGGTTGAAAAAGTAATTAATAATTGTAGAATTTTTTTATTACATTATTTTATAAATATTTTTTTATTAAAATTTGTTATTTTCATTTATACATTTTATTATTTTTGCTACAACAAATCAAACTTATATTATGATTACTTTTAATTATTTTTAAAATAAAGGACAATTTGGTAATCTTGTTTTTTCTTTATTTAAATATAATTTTTAATTTATCACATTCATCGAATCACTCACAACCTTTAACAAACTTTACTCTAAATCCACCAACTTTCACCTTTAATAACCTTAAAGTGAACAACAGAAACTTCACACTGTAATCAAGTTGATGTCATCATTGGCGGAACTTAGTGTTGACATAAGGGAGCCATGGCTCCCCCAACACTTTTTTTTTCTAATTTTTTATATATTTTTTAAAAATATTTTATATATTATAATTTTATTTATATTAATTTAGTTTAAAAAAACCTATTTTAAATTTAAAAGTTATGTTTTTCTTTTTTGTTATAATTTCTTTTACTTCTTTATTTGGTTTTTCTTTTTTTCGTGTCTCTGTCTCTTTCTCTTCTTTTGTTTCTATTTCAATTTTCATCATCAATTTTTTATTATTTTCAAAATCAAATTGCACCAGGAAAAAATTTAGGATTTAAGGAACATTTTGGATTGAACAATTTCTTCTTTTGAATAAATTCATTTTTTACTCTTTTTTTTTCCGAAGTAATATGTGCCTTTTTTACGCTTTAGGCATATCTCTATCGGTTAGAGATCATAAAATCATGCTTGCTTTAATTGTTCATCAAACTCTTCTTTGTGTAGATAGAGCTATTTTAGACTTTTAAGTCGTGTAAGGGAAGAACAAGATTATGAATATCTATGATAAGGAAATGTAATAATCTAGAAGTTATTATTTTTCTTAGAATATTGAGTCTTGGTTTTAAGATTTAGTTTAGGATATTCATAATTTAATATTTTTCTAAATAGGTGAGATGTGACAAATTTATATTAGAAAAATTATGGCAAAGAGTAAAATAATTGATTTTTTTTTAAGTGGAAGGCTTGTGATGAAGATGAAAAAAGTACAGCTATGTCATATAAACTTGAGAAACTTTATGAGAATCCAAAAATTGAAGAAAATGAAAAACAACTCTCTAAGGTTCCTAAAGTTATATATAATGAATTTCTAAATGCTTTAGAATGTGATCCCGGAAAGGTAACTTTTGCTCCTTTTTTTTAATATTTTATTTATATTAAAATTTTTATTATATATATATATATATATATATATATATATATATATATATATATATATATATATATTGTCATATTTTTTGGATGCTATAGTTATGAGTGCTTGTTTTGAATAGAAAAAATGATGTGAAAAATTTGAAATTATTTTAACAAAAATAATTATTAACGAAAATTTGAAAATTGTTATAACATACGGTTTAAAAAGTAATTTTCAATTATAATTATTACATTATTTTATGCATATTTTTTATTAAAGTATGTTAATTTCATTTATACATTTTAATCTTTTTTCTACGATAAATCAAACTTATATAAGGATAATTTTTTTTATTTTTAAAATAAAGGACAATTTAGTAATCTTATTTTTCCATGCTTTAAATATAATTTTTAATCTATCACATTCATCAAATCACTCCCAAACTTTAACAAACTTTACTCTAAATTCACCCACTTTCACTTCTAATCCACTTAAAGTGAATAACACAAACTTCACACTATAATTCACTCTATGTCATCCTCTCCCTGTCTCTCAAATCAACAAGGAAGAGGGAAATTCCTCTATTTTTGAATCATCTATGTTATTCCATGGTTTGAGGGTGATATCAATATTACAATTATGTTCACAATTTTTTTTCAGCTTCATTATGAAATTGACATAAAATTATGGCTTATGAAATTATTTTTTAAAAAATAATTAATAACGAAAATTTGAAAATTTTTATAAAATAACATTTAAAAAGTAATTATTAATTATAAAATGTTTTATTACATTATTTCATGACTATTTTTTTATTAAAATATGTTACTTTCATTTATACATTTTAATATTTTTTCTATGATAAATCAAACTTATATAATGATACTTTTTAATCATATTTAAAATAAAGGACAGTTTAGTAATCTTGCTTTTTGTTGATTTAAATGTAATTTTTAATCTATCATATCCAGCAAATCACTCTCAAACTTCAACAAACTTTACTCTAAATCGACTCACTTTCACCGTTAATTCCCTTGAAGTGAACAAGACAAGTTTCACACTCTAATTCACTCTATGTCATTATCTCCCTCCCCCTTCAATCAATTTTGAGGGAGAGAGGGGAAGGAAGAGAGAAACTCCTCTAGTTTTTAATCATCTTATTTATGCCATGGTTTGAGGGTGATATGAAGATTACATGTGTGCAATTTATTTTTCAACTTTATTATGAAATTGATATAAAATTATGGCTTATGAAATTATTTTTACAAAAATAATTAATAACGAAAATTTGAAAATTTTATTAAAATAAAGTTTAAAAAGTAATTATTAATTCTAAAATTTTTTATTACATTATTTTATAAATATTTTTTATTAAAATATGTTACTTTCATTTATACATTATAATATTTTTTTACGATAAATCAAACTTATATAATGATAATTTTTAATCATGTTTAAAATAAAGGAAACTTAGCTAATCTATATTTTTATTGATTTAAATGTAATTTTTAATCTATCACCTCCATCAAATCACTCACAAACATCAGCAATCCTTACTCTAAATCCACTCATTTTACACCTTTAATCCCCTTAAAGTGATCAAGACAAGTTTCACACTCTAATCCACTTGATGTCATTCTCTCCCTTCAATCAACCTTGAGGGAGAGAGGGGAAGGAAGAGAGAAACTCCTCTATTTTTTAATCATCTATGTTATGCCATGGTTTGAGGGTGATATCAAGATTACAATTATATCCGCAATTTATTTTTCAGCTTAATTATGAAATGATATAAAAATATGGCTTATGAAATTATTTTTACAAAAATAATTAATAACGAAAATTTTAAAATTGTTATAAAATAAGGTTTAAAAAGTAAATGTTAATTATAAAATTTTATGTTACATTATTTTATAACTATTTTTTATTAAAATACGTTACTTTCATTTATACATTTTAATATTTTTTCTACGATAAATCAAACTTATATAATGGTAATTTTTAATTATTTTTAAAATAAAGGACAGTTTGGTAATCTTGTTTTTCCTTGATTTAAATATAATTTTTAATCTATCACATTCATCAAATAACTCAGAAACTTTAACAAACTTTACTCTAAATCCACCCACTTTCACCCTTAATCCACTTAAATTGAAAAACACAAACTTCACACTATAATTCACTCTTTGTCATCCTCTTCCTCTCACTCCAATCAACCTTGAGGGAGAGAGTCGGAAAGCAAAAGAGAAAGTCCTCTATTTTTCAATCATTTGTGTTATGCCATGCTTTGAGGGCGATATGAAGATTACAATTATGTCCGCAACTTTTTTTTCACCATTAATTAGGAAAATGATGTAAAAATAAGGCTTTTGAAATTATTTTTACAAAAATAATTAATAACAACAATTTAAAAATTGTTATAAAATAAGGTTTAAGAAGTAATTGTTAATTATAAAATTTTTTGTTACATTATTTTATAAATATTTTTTTATTAAAATATGTTACTTTCATTTATACATTTAAATATTTTTTCTACGATAAATTAAACTTATATAATGATAACTTTTAATTATTTTTAAAATAAAGGACAATTTGGTAATCTTGTTTTTCCTTGAATTAAATATAATTTTTAATATATCACATCCATCAAATCACTCACCAACTTTAATAAATTTTACTCTAAATTCATGCACTTTCACCTTTAATCCACTTAAAATAAACAAAACAAACTTCACACTGTAATCCACTTGATGTCATCCTCTCTCCCTCCAATCAACTTTGAGGGAGAGAGGGAAAGGAAGAGGGAAATTCCTCTATTTTTTAATCATCTTTGTTATGTCATGGTTCGAGGGTGATATCAAGATTACAATTATGTCCGTAATTTATTTTTCATCTTTATTATGAAATTGATATAAAATTATGGCTTATGAAATTTCTTTTACAAAAATAATTAATAACAAAAATTTGAATTGTTATAAAATAACGTCTAAAAAGTAATTTTCAATTATAAATTTTTTTATTACATTATTTTATGCATATATTTTTATTAAAATATTTTCCTTCCATTTATACATTTTAATCTTTTTTCTACGATAAATCAAACTTATATAACTATAATTTTTTATTATGTTTAAAATAAAGGACACTTTGGTAATCTAATTTTTTATGATTTAAATGTAATTTTTAATCTATCACGTCTATCAAATCACTCACAAACATCAACAAACTTTCCTCTAAATTCACTCATTTTGCATCTTTAATCCACTTAAAGTGATTAAGACAATCTTCACACTCTAATCCACTTGATGTCATCCTCTCCCTCTCCCTCCAATCAACCTTGAGGAAGAGAGGAGAAGGAAGAGAGAAAATCCTCTATTTTTTAATCATCTCTTTTATATCATTGTTCGAGGGTGATCTCAAGATTACAATTATGTCCGCAATTTATTGTTCAACTTTATTATGAAATTGACATAAAACTATGGCTCATGCAATTATTTTTACAAAAATAATTAATAACGAAAATTTGAAAATTTTTATAAAATAAGGTTTAAAAAGTAATTATTAATTATAAAATTTTTTATTACATTATTTTATAAATATTTTTTGATTAAAATATTTTACTTTCATTTATACATTTTAATATTTTTTCTATGATAAATCAAACTTATATAATGATAATTTTTAATCATGTTTAAAATAAGGGACACTTTGGTAATCTTGTTTTTGGTTGAGTAAATGTAATTTTTAATCTACCACATCCATCAAATCACTCACAAACTCCAACAAACTTTACTCTAAATACACTCACTTTCACTTTTAATCCCCTTAAAGTGAACAAGACAAGTTTTACACTCTAATCCACTTGATGTCATCCTCTCCCTCCAATCAACCGTGAGGGAGAGAGGGGAAGGAAGAGAGAAACTCCTCTATTTTTTTAATCATCTTTGTCAGGCCATGGTTTGAGAGTGATATCAATATTACAATTATGTCCACAATTTATTTTTCAGCTTAATTATGAAAATTATAAAAAAATATGGGTTATGAAATTATTTTTACAAAAATAATTAATAACGAAAGTTTTAAAAATGTTATAAAATAAGGTTTAATATGTAATTGTTAATTACAAAATTTTTTGTTACATTATTTTATAAATATTTTTTTTATTAAAATAAATTACTTTCATTTATAGATTTTAATATTTTTTTTTACGATAAATCAAACTTATATAATGATAATTTTTAATTCTTTTTAAAATAAAGGACAATTTGGCAATCTTGTTTTTCTTTGATTTAAATATAATTTTTAATCTATCACATTCATCAAATCACTCACAAACTTTAACAAACTTTACTCTAAATCCACCTACTTTCACCTTTAATCAACTTAAAGTGAACACCACAAACTTCACATTATAATCTACTTGATGTCATCGCATCCCTCTCTCTCCAATCAGTCTTAAGGGAGAAAGGGAAAGGAAGAGGGAAATCGCTCAATTTTTGAATCATCTATATTATGTCATGGTTTGAAGGTGATATCAAGATTACAATTATGTTCACAATTTATTTTTTATCTTTATTATGAAAATGATATAAAAATATGGCTTATGAAATTATTTTTACAAAAATAATTAATATCCAAAATTTGAAATTCATCATCTTCCTCTCCCTCCAATCAACCTTGACAGAGAGGGAGGGAAAGGAAGATGAAAATTCATCTCTTTTTCAATCATATCTGTTAGGCAATGGTTTGAGTGTGATATCAAGATTATAATTATGTCCGCAATTTATATTTTCGCTTACTTATGAAAATGATCTAAAAATATGACTTTTGAAATTATTTTTACAAAAATAATTAATAACGAAAATTTGAAAATTGTTATAAAATAAGGTTTAAAAAGTAATTATTAATTATAAATTTTTTTATTACATTATTTTATAAATATTTTTTTTATTAAAATATGTTTTTTTAATTTATACATTTTAATAATTTTTCTATGATAAATCAAACTTATATAATAATAATTTTTAATCATGTTTAAAATAAATGACACTTTGGTAATCTTATTTTTTGTTCATTTAAATGTAATTTTTAATCTATCACATCCATCAAATCACTCACAAACTTCAACAAACTTCACTCTAATCCACTTGATGTCATCCTCTCCCCCTCCCTCCAATCAATCTTGAGGGAGAGAGGGGAAGGAAGAGAGAAACTCCTCTATTTTTAAACATGTCTATTATGCCATGGTTTGAGGGTGATATTAAGATTACAATTATGTCCGCAATTTATTTTTCAGCTTTATTATGAAATTGATATAAAATTATGGTTTATGATTTTTTTTTTACAAAAATAATTAATAACGAAAATTTGTAAATTTTTATAAAATAAGGTTTAAAAAGTAATTATTAATTATAAATTGTTTTATTACATTATTTTATAATTATTTTTTTATTAAAATATGTTACTTTCATTTGTTCATTTTAATATTTTTTTTATGATAAATCAAACTTATATAATGATAATTTTTAATCATGTTTAAAATAAAGGACACTTTGGTAATCTTATTTTTTGTTGATTTAAATGTAATTTTTAATCTATCACATCCATCAAATCACTCACAAACTTCACTCTAAATCCACTCATTTTGCACCTTTAATCCCCTTAAAGTGAACAAAACATGTTTCACACTCTAATCCACTTGATGTCATCCTCTCCCCCTCCATCCAATCAACCATGGGGAGAGATAGGGGAAGATATGGAAACTCCTCTAGTTTTTAATAATCTTTGTTATGCTATGATTTGCGGGTGATATCAAAATTACAATTATGTCCGCAATTTATTTTTCAGCTTTATTATGAAATTATATAAAATTATGGCTTATGAAATTACTTTTACAAAAAAAAAATTAATAACGAAAATTTTAAAATTGTTAAAAAATAAGGTTTAAAAAGTAATTTTTAATTATAAATTTTTTTGTTACATTATTTTATAAATATTGTTTTATTAAAATATATTGCTTTCATTTATACATTTTAATATTTTTTCTATGATAAATCAAACTTATATAATGATAATTTTTAATCAGGTTTAAAATAAAAGACATTTTGGTAATGTTATTTTTCCTGGAATTAAATATAATATTTAGTTTATCAATTTCATCAAATCACTCACAAACTTTAAGAAACTTTACTCTAAATTCACCCACTCTCACCTTTAATCAACTTAAAAGTGAATAACACAAACTTCACACTGTAATCCACTTGATGTCATCCCCTCCCTCTCCCTCCAATCAACCTTGAGGGAGAGAGAAGGGAAGCAAGAAGAAAATTCCTCTATTTTTAATCATCTATGTTATGTCATGGTTTGAGGGCTTATGTCCACAATTTATTTTCCAGCTCTATTATGAAAATGATATATAATATGGCTTATGAAATTATTTTTACAAAACTTATTAATAAAAAAAATTTGAAAATTATTATAAAATAAGGTTTAAAAAGTAATTATTAATTATAATTTTTTTTATTACATTATTTTATAAATATTTTTTTATTAAAATGTTACTTTCATTTATACATTGTAATATTTTTTCTACGATAAATCAAATTTATATAATGATAATTTTTAATCATGTTTTTTATTGATTTAAATGTAATTTTTAATCTATCACATCCATCAAATCACTCACAAACTTCAACAATCTTTATTCTAAATCTACCCACATTCACATTTAATCCACTTAAGGTGAAAAACACAAACTTCACACTATAATTCAGTCTATGTCATCCACTTTCTCTCACTCCAATCAACCTTGAGGGAGAGAGGAAAACAAAAGAGAAAGTCTTCTATTTTTCTATTTTTCAATCATTTGTTTTATGTCATTGTTTGAGGGTTATATGAAGATTACAATTATGTCTGCACCTTTTTTTTTTGCTTAATTAGGAAAATGATGTAAAAATATGACTTTTGAAATTATTTTTACAAAAATAATTAATAATGAAAATTTTAAAATTGTTATAAAATAAGGTTTAAAAGGTAATTTCCAATTATATAATTTTTTACTACATTGTTTTGTGCGTATTTTTTATTAAAATATTTTATTTTCATTTATACATTTTAATCTTTTTTCTAAGATTAATATAAACTTATATAACAATATTTTTTATTATTTTAATAATAAAGGATAATTTGGTAATCTTGTTTTTTCTTGATTTAAATATAATTTTTAATCTATCACATCCATCAAACCACTCATAAACCTTACTCTAAATCTACCCTCTTTCACCTTTAATTCACTTAAAGTGAAGAACACAAATTTCACACTATAATCTACTTGATGTAATCCTCTCCTTCTTCCTCCAATCAACCTTGAGGGAGAGAGGGGAAGGAAGAGAGAAAATTCTTCTATTTTTTAATCATCTTTATTATGTCATGGTTTGAGGGTGATATCAAGATTACAGTTATGTCCGCAATTTATTTTTTCGCTTAATTAAGAAAATGATTTAAAAATATTTCCTATGAAATTATTTTTACCAAAATAATTAATGACTAAAATTTTAAAATTGTTATAAAATAAGGTTTAAAAAGTAATTGTCATTTATAAAATTTTTTGTTACATTATTTTATAAATATTTTTTTAAAATATGTTACTTTCATTTATACATTTTAATATTTTTTTTCTCCGATAAATCAAACTTATATAATGATAATTTTTAATTTTTTTTTAAACTAGAGGAAAATTTGGTAATCTTATTTGTTCCTTGATTTAAATATAATTTTTAATATATCACATTCATCAAATCACTCACAAATTTTAATAAACTTTACTCTAAATCCACCCACTTTCACTTTTCATCCACTTAAAGTGAACAAAACAAACTTCACACTGTAATCCACTTGATGTCATCCTCTTCAACTCCTTCCAATCAACTTTGAAGGAGAGATGAGAAGGAAGAGGGAAATTCCTCTATTTTTTAATTAACTTTGTTATGTCATGGTTTGAGGGTATTATCAAGATTACAATTATGTCCGCAATTTATTTTTTAGCTTTGTTTTGAAATTGATATAAAAATATGGCTTATGAAATTATTTAAAAAAAAACAATTAATATCGAAAATTTCAAAATTTTTTATAAAATAAAGTTTAAAAAGTAATTGTTAATTATAAAATTTTTTGTTACATTATTTTATAAATATTTTTTTATTAAAATATGTTACTTTCTTTTATACATTTTAATATTTTTTCTATGATAAATCAAACTTATATAACGACAATTTTTTATTATTTTCAAAATAAAGGACAATTTGGTAATTTTGTTTTTACTTCCTTTAAATATAATTTTTAATCTATCACATCCACCAAATCACTCACAGACTTCAACAAACTTTATTCTAAATCTACTCAATTTCACCTTTAATCCCCTTAAAGTGAACAAGACAAGTTTCATACTCTAATCCACTTGATGTCATCCTCTCCCTCTCCCTTCTCCTATCAACCTTGAGGGAGAGAGAGCGAAAGGAAGAGAGAAACTCTTTTATTTTTTAATCATCTCTAACATGCTATGATTTGAGGTGATATCAAGATTACAATTATGTCCGCAATTTATTTTTCAGCTTTATTATGAAATTGATATAAAATTATGGCTTCTAAAATTATTTTTACAAAAATACTTAATAACGAAAATTTTAAAATTGTTATAAAATAAGGTTTGAAAAGTAATTGTTAATTATAAAATTTTTGTAACATTATTTTCTAAATATTTTTTTCTTAATATGTTACTTTCATTTGTGTATTTTAATATTTTTTCTACGATAAATCAAACTTATATAACCATAATTTTTTATTATTTTTAAAATAAAGGACAATTTGGTAATTTTGTTTTTTCTTGGTTTAAATATAATTTTTAATCTATGACATCCATCAAATCACTCACAAACTTTAACAAACTTTACTCTAAATCCACCCCTTTCACCTTTAATCCACTTAAAGTGAACAACACAAACTTCACACTATAATTCACTCTATGTCATGGTTTCCTCTATTTTTCAATCATTTGTGTTTTACCATGGTTTGAGGGTGATATGAAGATTATAATTACGTCCACAATTTTTTTTCCTGCTTAATTATGAAAATGATGTAAAAATATGGCTTTTGAAATTATTTTTACAAAAATAATTAATAACAAAAATTTTAAAATTGTTATAAGATAAGGTTTAAAAAGTAATTTTCAATTATAAAATTTTTTGTTACATTATTTTATAAATATTTTTTTTATTAAAATATGTTACTTTCATTTATACATTTTAATATATTTTTTTACGATAAATCAAACTTATATAGTGATAATTTTTTATTATTTTTAAAATAAAGGACAATTTGGTAATATTTTTTTCCTTGATTTAAATATAATTTTTAATCTATCACATCCATCAAATCACTCACAAACTTTAACAAACTTTACTCCATATCCATCCACTTTCACCTTTAATCAACTTAAAGTGAACAACACAAACTTCACACTGTAATCCACTTGATGTCATCTCCTCCCTCTCCCTCCAATCGACCTTGACGGAGAGAGGAAGGAAAAGGGAAATTCCTTTATTTTTGAATCATCTCTGTTATACCATGGTTTGAGGGTGATATCAAGATTACAATTATGTCCACAATTTATTTTTCAGCTTAATTATGAAAATGATATTAAAATATGGCTTAGGAAATTACTTTTGCAAAAATAATTAATAACGAAAATTTGAAAATTGTTATAAAATAAGGTTTAAAAATTAATTTTCATTTATAAAATTTTTGATTAAACTATTTTATAAATATTTTTTATTAAAATATGTAACTTTCATTTTAATATTTTTTCTGCGATAAATCAAACTTATATAGTGATAATTTTTTATTATTTTTACAGTAAAGGACAATTTGGTAATTTTGTTTTTCCCTAATTTAAATATAATTTTTGATATATTACATCCATCAAATCACTAACAAACTTTAATAAACTTTACTCTTAATCCATTCACTTTCACATTTAATCCACTTAAAGTGAACAACACAAACTTCACACTATAATCCACTTGATATCATCCTCGCACTCTATCTCCAATCAACTTTGAGATAGAGAGGGGAAGGAAGAGAGAAATTCCTTTATTTTTTAATCATCTCTCTTATGTCATGGTTTGAGGGTGATATCAAGATTACAATTATGTTTGCAATTTATTTTTCATCTTAATTATGAAAATGATATAAAAATATGGCTTAGGAAATTATTTTTACAAAAATAATTTTTAACGAAAATTTGAAATTTTTATAAAATAACTTTTAAAAATTAATTTTCAATTATAAATTTTTTTATTACATTATTTTATAAATATTTTTTTATTAAAATATGTTACTTTCTTTTATACATTTTAATATTTTTTCTACGATAAATCAAACTTATATAACGATAATTTTTTATTATTTTCAAAATAAAGGACAATTTGGTAATTTTGTTTTTACTTCCTTTAAATATAATTTTTAATCTATCACATCCATCAAATCAGTCACAATTTTTAACAAACTTTACTTTAAATTCACCCACTCTTACCTTTAATCCACTTAAAGTGAACAACACAAACTTCACACTGTAATCCACTTGATATCATCCTCTCATTCTCCCTCCAATCATACTTGAGGGAGAGGGAGGGGAAGAAAGAGAGAAATTTCTCTATTTTTTAATCATCTATGTTATGTCATGGTTTAAGGGTGATATCAAGATTACAATTATGTCCGCACTTTATTTTTCAGTTTAATTTTGAAAATGATGTAAATATAAGGCTTTTGAAATTATTTTTTTAAAAATAATTAATAACGAAAATTTGAAAATTGTTATAAAATAAGGTTTAAAAATTAATTATTAATTATAAAATTTTTTATTACATTATTTTATCAATATCTTTTTTAATAAAATATGTTATTTTCGTTTATACATATTAATATTTTTTATGCAACAAATCAAACTTATATAATGATAATTTTTAATCATATTTAAAATAAATAAAACTTTGATAATCTTGTTTTTTGTTTATTTGGAGATAATTTTTAATGTAACACATCCATCAAATCAGTGGAAAACTTCAACAAACTTTACTCGAAATATACTCACTTTCATCTTTAATCCCCTTAAAGTGAACAAGAAAGGTTTCACACTCTAATCCACTTGAATTCATCATCTCCCTCTCCACCGATCTACCTTAAGGGAGAGAGGGGAAATAAGAGGAAAATTCTTCTTTTTTTCAATCATCTCTGTTATGCAATAGTTTGAGGGTGATATCAAGATTACAATTTTGTCAGCTTAATTATGAAAAAGACGTAAAAATATGGTTGTTGAAATTATATTTACAAAAATAACTGATAACGATAATTTGAAAATTGTTATAAAATAAGGTTTAAAAGTAATTTTCAATCATAAATTTTTTTATCACATTATTTTATAAATAATTTTTTTATTATAATATGTTACTTTCATTTATACATTTTAATATTTTTTTTACGATAAATCAAACTTATGTAACAATTTTTAATTATTTTTAAAATAAAGGACAATTTATATCTTGTTTTTCCTTGATTTAAATATAATTTTTAATCTATCACATTCATCAAAAATACTCACAAACCTTAACAAACATTACTCTAAATTCACCAACATTCACCTTTAATCCCCTTAAAGTGAACAACACAAGCTTCACACTCTAATTCACTTGAATTCATCCTCTTTCTCTCCCTCCAATCAATGTTGAGGAGGAGCGGGGAAGGAAGAGGGGAATTTCTCTATTTTTCAATTATCTCTATTCTGCAATTGTTTGAGGGTGATATCAACATTACAATTATGTCTGATTTTTATTTTCAGCTTAATTATGAAAATGAGGTAAAAAAATGACCTTTGAAATTATTTTTATAAAAATAATTAATAACAAAAATTTCAAAATTGTTATAAAATGAGGTTTAAAAAGTAATTATAAATTATAAACATTTTTATTACATTATTTTATAAATATTTTTTTATTAAAATATGTTTCTTTCATTTATACATTTTAATATTTTTTCTACGATAAATCAAACTTATATAATGATAATTTTTAATTATTTTTAAAATATAGGACAATTTGGTAATCTTGTTTTTCCTTGATTTAAATATAATTTTTAATCTTATACATCCATTAAATCACTTACAAACTTTAACAAACTTTACTCTAAATCCATCCCCTTTCACCTTTAATCCACTTAAAGTGAAAAACACAAACTTCACACTGTAATCCACTTGATGTCATCCTCTCCTTCTCCCTCCAATCAACCTTGAGGTAGGGGTGGGCATGGATTGGATATTTAATGATCCAATCCACATCCATTTTTTATCCAAATAATTGGATTAGATTTTTGACCCAAATTCATTTTTTTAGCAAAAGTAGTTTGGATTTTTTTAGAATCCAGATCCAAATATTTGGATCAAGATTGAAATCCAATCCAAATATTTGGATCAAGTTTAAAATCCATAATCCATTTTTAAAAAAAGAAATTTAAATTGAATTTCTTAAAACTTGTTTCATTAAGGCCCGAATGACTCGGATGAGATCGACGATCCGGACGGACCCGACAGCCCGGACGATCAAGACCGGCCCGATGACCCGAACGGGCTCGACAACCCGAACGGGCCGGACAATCTGAACGGGCCCGAAAACACAAACAGGCTCGACGACGCGAACGGGTCGGACGACCCGAATGGGACCAACGACCCAGACAGGCCAGACGACCCGAACGGACAGGTCCAAATAGTCGGGCCCAATCGGGTAGTCGGGCACGTTCGAATCGTGGGGCCGTCTGGGTCGTCAGGTACGTCAAGGTCATCAGGCCCGTCTGAGTCGTCGGGCCCATCCGGGTCGTAGGGCCCGTCCGGGACGTCGAGCCCGTCTAGGTCGTAGGGTCGTTCGGGTCGTAGCGCTCGTTCATGTCATCGTGTCATCCGGGTCGTAAGGCCCGTGTAGGTCGTCAGGCTCATCCGGGTCGCCAGGCCCGTCAAAGTCGTCCAAGTTGTCATGTCCGTCCGGATTGTCGGGCCCATTCAGGTCGTCCGGCCCGTTCGTGTCGTCGTGCCCATCCGGGTCGTAAGGCCCGTGTAGGTTGTTAGACCCATCCTGGTCGTCGGGCCTGTACGGGTCTTCGGGCCCATCCGGGTCATCGGGTCGTCAGGCCCATCCGGGTCATCGATCCCGTACGGGTCTTCGGGCTCGTCCGGGTCATCGGGCCATATGGGTCATCAGGCCCATCCGGGTCGTCGGGCCCGTACGAGTCTTCGGGCCCGTCCGGGTCATCGGGCCGTTTGGGTCGTCAGGCCCATCCGGGTCGTCGTGCCCGTCTGGGTCGCCAGGTCGTCCGGCCCATCCGGGTCTTCGAGCCCGTTCAGGTTGTCAGGCCTGTTCAGGTTTTTGGGCCTGCCTGACTCGTTCGAGTCTTTGGGCTGCCTGACCTGTTTTCGTCATTGGTTCTGCCTGGTCCGTTCGGGTTTTCGGGTCTGCGTGACTCATCAGGTCATTGGGCCAAATCGACTCGTTCGGTTTGTCGGGCCCGCCTATCTCGTTCATATCTTTAGGCCCGCCCAACCTCTTATGGTTGTCGGGCCTGTTCGATCCGTATAGGTCGTCGAGCAAGGCCCATCCAAGTCTGAATT
>Ga0214544_1005877_pt1 | contig 23281 bp, 17 predicted proteins | sample CNSS3metaG_FD_160074 | JGI IMG/M metagenome (GOLD analysis project Ga0214544, IMG submission 160074) | Root nodule microbial communities from cowpea collected in UCLA plant growth center, Los Angeles, California, USA - CNSS3 | ecosystem: Host-associated > Plants > Roots > Nodule | place: USA...
AAATACAAGATAATATATTAATTCTAACTAATAATGTACTAATATTTTATCTAAATTATTTTTATTTATTTGATCACATTAAATTATCTAATGTAATAATTAAATATTGATATGTTTTTAACAAATACTATACAACAGTACAAATTCATTAATTTTACAAAAGTATTTAATTATATCTAATATTCATTAAGGCATTTAATTTCTTAAATTAAAATACATAACAAATATCTTGTCAACTAATAAGGTCAAATACAATATTCATTTTCTTTTTAAGAATTTTCAATAGGTTGTAGCATTTAACTGATCAATCCTCTTGGTCAGTGGCAGATCTTCAATCAATAGTTTGGAGGTGTCAAAATTTTAGTTAAATTACTCTTTTGACCATTTTTTTCATTCAAAAATGTTAAAATTGGTTTTCTAATTTTTTTTAGCCTCAATTTAGTCATAATTTTTTAAAAATTGATGCAATTTAGTTTTTTTTTTGTTAAACTTCTTGAAATGAAGTTAAGATTTTTTATTAAAATTGACACTAAAATTATGGTCACTACACCAATCAAGTAAATCATCATTATTCATTACTTCAAATTTGATGAAAAAATCTTGATCCAATACAAGAGATTTAACAATAAAGGATTAAATTGCATCATTTTTTTAAAAATCGGAATCGAATTGAGATTTAAAAGAACTTGAGGAAAATAGGGACCAATAGAATAATCCCAAAACTTTTATATAAACTAGTAAAAATATTGTATTTACTTTTTTTATGACAATAAAAAATAGTAAAATTATTATTATTATAATTATAAAATTAAATATAATAATTTTTATAATTTTATTATAATTAATTTTCATTTATAATATTAATTTTTAAAAAATAGCTAAATAAAAAAATGTTAATTAAACAAATAATCACATAATATTAATAAAATAATTATTTTAATTTAAAAAATATTTAAAAGATAAAATTAAAAAATAAATGTGGACAATAAAAAGAAAATTTATCTTTTATATATAAATATAAATGTATAATATTTTTAAAATATCAAATATATAAAATATATTAAAAATATTAAATTTTTAAAAAATATATTAAAAAATATACTAATTATAAAAATTTTGGAGGGGCATGACTATAGTGATGGTCTGCCGTTGATCTTGGCTGTCAATAAACAGAGACATTGCCTTGAAACTGAAAATTGAGAGCATGTACGATAAATTCTATTTTATTTTCCTTTGTACTAGAAAAAGATATACATTCTGGTTCTAAACTCTGAATTACATAGGATCATTACGTACTTGTAAACAAAAAGAAACAATATCATATGTTGAAGAATATATTGTGACAAAAAGAAAATTATATTACTTGTGGTGCAGTGTACATGTGGAATTGTACATTATGGTGTATTAGTTATTTTAATGTGTATTATTTTTAATCTTATGTCTTATCATATTTTTCGAGTATCAGTTTGAGTACTTTCTTGACATGTACAAAACAAAACATGAACTAGTGTAGCCTTAGCTTTACCGAAACGAAACATAATAAAGTAGACTAGCTTGAACTTTTGTTCTCCATAAAATACTGTCTCGCATCAATTTTTTTCCCTTGTAGAAAGATTTTACACATTCTCGCATCCATAATAAGTTTTGAATTTTAATAATTGAACAAATCTTACCAAATAAATTATAGAAACTAAATAAAAACTTTAAAAACACTCAATGTGAGTACCACAACAGAAACATGAGGATTCCAAATACAAGAACGTACACCAGCCAAAAAAAGAAATATGCAGACAACAGAAACATGAGAATTCCAAATACAAGAGCGTACAACAACCAAAAAGAAACAACATGCAGAGTAAGAACATACAAAACCAGAACTGTGCAATGATGGGCTGCAATTAAACCTTAATTATGATAATGATAAAAACAAAACTAAATTAATTGAAGTTAAATACAATTACACAGAAAAACAACCTAAGACTGGAATGTAGAGGCTGCGCGAACATAGACCCCCTCTACCACAAATTATGACATAGGCTTTGCCATTGAACAGACCTTAGAACAACACCCATCCAAAGTGTAATGGATGTCACTGTCCTAGACCATGGGCCTTCTTGATCGCCCATACACACTTTTCTTTTGTACCAAAACTTCCACACTCCTCAACACTCTTTCACCGATGTTGCACTGGAAATGTCTTAAAAAACAAATATCTGATAATTTAATCACGACCAAATACATCAACTATAATGGCTTTGTGCTCCGAAGAATAAATTATTTGAAAATACCAACTGGTAACGGCAAAATATAGAGAACATTAACTATAATGGCTTGCACAGAATGATTGTTCATTTAGGACACATCAGCACCAAAGTGCAGTCCTATAGTTATTAGTGTATAGAGGATAACAGAAGATAAAAACTAGAGATAGAAATCATAATGCTTTATTGATCAACTCAATTGATACAAAGATAGAGACTTAGTTATATAGGGCTAAGCTCCGCAGAGAAAAAGGGGAAAACAAACCCTATAACGGTAACAACAAAAAACTAACTCAACTAACTCTAATACCCCCTCTCAAGGTGGGTTGTGAATATTGATTAAACCCAACTTGGAAACGAAAATAGAAAAGGACTTAGGATGTAAAGCTTTGGTAAAAACATCAGCAATTTGATGTTGAGAAGAAAGATGAGAGAGAACAATGAGCCCGTCAACTATCTTGGAACGAATGAAGTGGCAATCCACTTCAATGTGTTTTGTCCTTTCATGGAAGGAGGGATTCTTAGCAAGCTAGATAGTGGATTGATTGTCACATAAGGTGGGTATAGGCAGTGGAATAGCCAGAGATAATTCGTCAGATATGTATTTTAACCACTGAATTTCACAGGCAACAACAGCAAGAGCCCGATATTCAGCCTATGTGGAACTTCGGGAGACAGTAGATTGCTTTTTGGATTTCCACGATATTAAGCAGTGGCCATAGAAAACACAATAACCGGTGACTGATTTGCGTGTTGTGCTACAGGAAGCCCAGTCTGAATCGGAAAAAGCTTGAAGTCTATGAGGGTTATGAGCAGGATAAAATAAACCCTGGCCAGGAGCATTTTTGAGATATTTGAGGATCTGGAGGGCTGCTTGTAAATGAGAAGTTCTTGGAGCTGTCATGAATTGGCTGACTTGTTGAACAGCAAAGCTAATGTCAGGCCGTGTGTGGGTGAGATATAATAACTTGCCAATGAGCTTTCGAAAATTCGTGGGATTAGAGACAAGTTCTCCATCAGTGGCATTCAACTTGATAGAGGGGTTGGCAAGGGAAGAGACAGGTTTGCAACCTGTTAAGCCAAAGTCAGAAATGATATCAAGACAATACTTCCTTTGATTAATAACCAATCCACGTTGAGAACGGGCAACTTCAAGCCCTAAGAAGTATTTCAATTCTTCGAGATCTTTGATATGAAAGTGATCATTAAGATAGGACTTAAGGTGTGCAATGGTTTGAATATTGTTCCCAGCTATAACTATGTCGTCAACATAGATTAAAAGAGCAGTAAAAGCAGCTGGTGTTTTCTGAACAAATAAGGAATGATCAGCGGAGCTTTGAGTGAAGCCAAAGTGTAATAGGACAGAAGTGAGATTGGCATTCCACTGTCTACTGGCTTGCCTTAAACCATATAAAGATTTATGAAGCTTGCAAAATAAATTGGCGGAAGAATGGAGCAAACCGGGAGGAGGCCTCATATATACTTTTTCATCAAGGTCACCATTTAAAAAGGCATTATTAATATCAAGTTGATGTAAAAACCAACCATAAGATATAGCAATAGAGAGAAGAAACCGAATTGTTGTGAGCTTGACAACAGGTGAAAAAGTATCAAAGAAATCAATCCCCTCAGTTTGAGTGAAGCCCTTGGCGACTAGGCGTGCTTTATACCTTTCTATGGAGCCATCAGCTCTGAATTTGGTTCGGTAAACCCATTTGCAGTTTACAACTTTCTTTCCTGGAGGGAGAGGAACGAGAGACCATGTTTTATTTCTTTCAAGGGCATCCAATTCAGCTTTCATAGGTCTTTGCCAACAATCAATCTGATTAGCCTCTTTAAAGGAAGTTGGCTCATATGTACCAAAAAGTGAAAGACAAAAAGTTGTGTGAGATTGTGAACAATTAGAATAAGGAAGGTAAGAATGCAAAGGATAGGGAGTACTGTAGGTGACATTAGAGGAAGAAATGGTGGGACAATGATAGTCAGCCAAATAGTAGGGAGGCTTCTTGGAACGAGTAGAAACTCGTGATACACATTCAATAAGCTAATCAGAATCATGTGATTCTGGATGAAATCATGTGATGCAGATTCAGTATTAACAATGTCATGTTGCTGTAAAGGAATACTTGAATTGTCATGCATTGGGGAAACAAAATTTTGTAAAGGAATGATACAATCAAACTGTTCATTATTGGAGACAACAATGGTATTGGTGTCTTATGTGTTTGAATGAAGTGTATCATATGGAAAATGGGTTTCATAGAAAACAACATTTCGAGATATGAAAATGATTTTACTTGAAAGATCATAAAGGATATAGCCTTTGGTACCAAGTTTAAAACCAAGAAAAATAGCTTTAGTTTCCCTTTTGTCAAATTTAGTGCGACCAACAAGAATGGTGGAAGCAAAAGCCAAGCATCCAAAAACTCATAAATGAGTTAAATCAGGAGAGTGTCCATGAAGTAGTTCATATGGTGATTTTAATTTTAAAAAAGGAGTGGGAAGCCTATTGATAATGTGAGTGGCATGTTTAACAGCAAAAGACCAAAAACAGGTTGGAAGATGAGCTTGAAAAAGCAATGCACGACTAACATTGAGTAAATGTTGATGCTTTCTTTCAACAATACTATTTTGTTGAGGAGTCTCAACACATGTGGTTTCATGAAAAATTCCTTTTGTTGAATAAAAATCATGTAAAAGGAATTCTTTTCCATTATCAGACCGAATGTGTTGTAGTTTCAAATTGAATTGATTTTCAGTTTGCAGAATGAATGAAGGTAATATGGTTTTAACATCAGATTTGAGCTTTAAAGGATGAATCCATGTAAAATGAGTGAAATCATCAACAATAGTCAAGAAGTATTTAAAACCATCAATAGAAGATGTTGCAATGGGCCCCCATATATCTACATGAACTAATTCAAAGAACCTGAGGCTTTTTTTTGTACTATGAGAAAAAGGCAACTTCTTTTGTTTAGCAAAGTGACAAGTATCACAAGGTTGAACATAATCGAAATGTATATCAGTGTATATGAGAGACATGTGTTTCAAAATTCTGTTTGAAGTGTGTCCTAACTTAAGATGCCATAACATAGGCTCTTTATTGGAAACAACATTAGCAAACTGAGGTATAGTACAACTAATATGAGAAACTGAATCACATGATTTATGTTTGGCTATACTGGAATGTTGAAGGTAGAACAAGCCTCGACACTGCTTAGCTGCACCAATCATCTGAAATGTTGATTTCTGCATGATAAAGCACATTTGTTCACAGAAAATAATCATGCAATCAGTATATGAAAGGAGTTTAGGAATGGAAATAAGGAAGGCAACAAAATCTGGTACATACAAAACGTTTTTAAGAATCAAATTGCCAAGGTTAATTGTGCCAGAAAAGGAAGCAGTGACAGTGGTGTTATTAGGCAATTTGATATGTATAGGTGTGATAGGTGATAAAGATTTAAAGAACTTTGGATGGACAAATGTGATCAGTGGCACCACTGTCCAGAATCCAAGAGGAAGAGATGTCACCTGAAGGAGAAACAAAGATTTGTGTTGTGTTGTGTTTCCTTGTTCTTGGTTTCAAGAGCGACCATCATTTCTCTTTACCACTGATGGAAGTTGTTTTCGGTGAGAACGGGTGAAACAAGGATGAGTGCAGGGTTTTCTCCAGGGTGGAGGTATAAAGGGTTTGCCGGATTTATGACATGATCCGGAGGGTTTTGGCTTAGGTGAGCCATGGTTGATCAGAGAGAAGAAGCAAAAGACCGGAAAGGCGGAAATGAAGGAGGGTAATTACCAAACTAATACCATATTAGTGTATAAAGGGTAACAGAAGATAAAAACCAGAGATAGAAATCATAATGCTTTATTGATCAACTCAATTGATACAAATATAGAGACTTAGTTATATAGGGCTAAGCTCTGCAGAGAAAAAGGGGAAAACAAGCCCTATAACGGTAACAACAGAAAACTAACTCAACTAACTCTAAAAATAGTAGGATTACAAACTCAAAAACTTAAATATTTGGAAGAGAAACGACTGAATTTGATGTAAATTAATTAATTTACCCATATAGTGAAAACATGAAAGATATACACATATACTGTGCTGTGTTAAAGTTGTACAACCATCAACAGAGGACCGTATTACATGCCCTACTGAATATTTGCTTTTCCAATTGGAGCATTGAAAATATGCTCCTTCATGTAAGTCTTGGATCAATCATGAGGTTCGCAAGAAGGTTATAACTTACGGTGAAGTTCTCATCCTCTTGGTTGTAGAAAGAAGTTGTTCCCTGTTTTTCATTTTCATTATTAGAGCCTCCAACTCTGATTTCTCTGCATTCCCATTTAACAATTTCTTTGCTATTGCTACTAATCAGCTTCAACCCTGTTGTGGCATATTTGGAAACACCCCACACTCTTTTATCATCCTTTTGGTACCAAATTCATGTTCAGAAACAAATGTTATGTTCTTGAAATCATCATACACTTTAATTATTTTGTCAAATTGTCTGATGTCATGATCTCAAAATAACACATGATCTTAAATTAAATTTATGCAAACTTTCTTCTTGCAACTCCAACCCACCTTTATGCCATTTAGATAGACAGAAAATGAAACTTTATTGTCAAAAAGATAATCCTATAGAAATAATGATGCAGTAAATGAAACCAAACAGGTTAGAGTTTGGAAGGTAAGGAATACTTATTTCTAGTTGTAACAATGACTCTACTTCCTGCTCCTAATAAATCACAATCTTCAATCACTTTTTCTAGTTCTTCTGAGGTATCTACATTATCCAACACAACGAAACCTTGTCTACCTCATATCGAGTACAACATAACAAAACGTCATATATTTTAGATGGTTAGAGGTAGGGGTGGCAATGGGGGCCGGTCCGACCCATTTAGGCTCAACCCGCATAAGATCTGCACAATGCGGGCTGGCCCGTCCTGCCCCGCTTACTCCTTGGCCTGCGGGCTGGCTCGCTTATTTTTTTTTATATTTTTTATTTTTATGATAAAACTTCCAATGTTTAAAAATTGGAAAACTTTAAGAAGTTCACAAAATTAACTAAAAACTTTGGAGAATTAGATGATAAATTGATAATTTAACATTTTCATCATATTCATACTATGACATACATAATGTATTCTTTAAATTTTTAGCACATTAAAAATTAAATAATACTTATTTTTTCCAGTTATACAAGAATTTGAAACATTAATGCAAGAGTCCATAAAAGAAGTAATTAATATACACAAGTGCAAGTTTTTATTTTCAAAATTTTATGCGGACTTACGGGTCGGGCCTATGCAGGCCTGCGTGCTCACTACTTTACTCCGCCCCGCGTTTTTTCTGCGGGCCTGCGAGTCGGCCCGACGGACCAAGCCCTAATTGCTACCCCTATTTAGAGGAAGAAGCAACATCACTTCTCATTCGTTGCTCAGCCATTATGCATTTCATGTGCTGCACCTGCACCTGGAAACTGCAATCACTATAACATAGAAAAAGGTTTATGTTTCAATGTTTTCTTCACACTTGTCCTTAACATTATTATTTGGGTGCCTAACATGCTAGAGTTCAAAACTAATATGATTATGATGTGATATGTGATCCGAGGAAATTTTGCCTTTGGAAGAGCTGTATGTTCGTTTGAAAACATAACATATCCGTAAATGATTAGAAACAAAAAGTGTAAGAAAATTCTTAACAGGAATGATTTGTTTGTTGCAAAGGACGGAGGTTAAAACTTCATTTCTATAATTTATTACTAATACTAATACTAAGATTCGATAGGTAGATTTATATTTAATACTAAGAAAAAAAATTTGAAAAATAGAATTTTTTAATAAAAAGATAAAAATTTGGTTTAGGGACAGAACATATTGAATCCATTTTATCAATGTTTCGATGAAATATTTTATTTTGTGAGTACATTTATGTATCAATAAAAAAGAATTTAGTGTTATGATTAGAATGACTTCAAAAATCCATTTTGGAATAATATATTTGATATGGATCAAATCCAATCTTAATCAATTCTTTCTTTTTAACTATATTCTATTCACTAGGTAAATCCCATTTTTTTTTCTTTGACAAGACATTATACAAATAATTGATATTGATGTACATATATTCTAATCCCATTTTTATCATTTAATTTATATAATTTATATAAATTTATAGAATAAATATACATTGTACTAGTCATGCTGGTTCGTTATTTAGGAATTGAAAGAAAAAGGACCAGTAGAATAACGCTTAGGAGTGTGAATAGAAACATAGTTTCGCAGCGTGTTCTAGACTATGCATCCAGAGTATATATTGTTCTGAAAATGCTGTCAAGTATAAATATAAATATGATTCAGCTTCTAGACGGGTCAAGTGGTATATGTGTAAAATTCCAATCCTTCTCTACACCTTTAAAGCCTTCTAGTTATAAACAACACATGATAAACTTCTCAAATTTTAACGTCTAATAGTTAAATATTGGGTCGTTTAAGAGACTAAAACTGATATCGTCTGGAGTGCAATGAGTTAAGTGTTAGTCGTCTCACGCTTAAGTATAATAGCCACTTCCAAAATCGGTTTTTTTTTCATAGTAGGCAAATTTGCTTCTTTTATTAGGAAAATAGGTAGATTTTTAAAAAATTATAAAAATAGACAAATCATACTACAAGTTTTTAAATGAAGAAATCGTTCATCTCTGTAACGTTTTTCTTGATTTTAGATCTTCAAAAGATCAAATGAAGAAATTGCGTAGAGCACACGATTTTGGACCTAAAATTGTGTTGGAAAAAAACGATTTTACTTTGTAATCGATTACAAAATTGTTTACTTTCCGAAGGGTGTAATCCATTACTAAATAATCAAATATGTATAATCAATTATAATAACCCAAAAAGATTTTGCACATCCTTACATCCATATGATTGAAAAAATTGAACAAAATTTATCTAATAAATTATAAAACCTATAAAAACACTCAATGTGAGTACTACAATAAATGACTTTATAATTGAAAAAATGTTAAATTTAAATAAAATAAAAATGCTGATTCAAATTAAGGTATGAACAGTTAAATTGAAAACTACAGTCAAAACTTGCAACTACATGATCATGAGAATAAGAATTAGATTGAGAACAGATGCTAAAACCAAGGGAAAGTTCAAAACTTTAAAAACCTACACAAATAAAACAGGAGCAGAAAAAACACTTAAGCCTATGTTCGTTTGTGTAGTTTGTACTCTTCATGCAAATTATAAAGGACGAATTTAAAAAGTTTTTGTGTTCCCAATCACTGATTTAAGCAGAAAAGGAAAGATGGATTTGCGAATTCTTCTTCAAAATCCATCATCTCAATATTGTAAAGATTTGAGCAGACATTAACCACTTTACTTTCGTGCCCTCTCCATATAATATATATATATATATATATATATATATATATATATATATATATATATATATATATATATATATATAAAATTAAATATGTTTTTTATCCCTTAACTTTTAATGAAAATTAGAATTAGTCATTCTTCGAAACTTGGACCAATTTAGTCTTTCATTTTTAATAAATTGGTGAATTTAGTCCTTTAAACCAAATTTTGTTAAGTTTATTTTAAACGTGTTTCTATGTAAATATTGAAGCGAAAAATGAGTTAAACGTTGTAAACAATTCAAATACTATCATGAAATGTGTTTAAAATGTCAAATAAACTTAAAACAAATTGGTTAAAAGGACTAAATACACACATTTTCAAAGTTGAGGGATTAAATTAGTCCAAAGTTTCGAGAAGGAACTATTTTCAATTTCTACTAAAAGTTAAAAGACCAAAAACATATTTAACCCATATATATATATATATATATATATATATATATATATATATATATATATATATATATTTGTGTGTGTATATATATATATATACACACACACAAATTCATATTTTAAATTGTAATTATTTATTTTAAAATTTTATTTAATTCTTTATAAATTTTTTAAATTCGTATTATTTAATTTTAATTTTTTTATCACTTCAAATTACAAAATTATTCTATTTTTTCATCAAGAATATTTTGGTAAACTTCAAATTTTATTTATTTTCACAATTTTTTATCTATCGCATCAATAAACTTATTCATTAATTTTCACCAAATTTATTTTTAAATCTATTGAGGATTAGACTAAGGTTCATGTGCAATTAGAAGGGGACAATGAAGCTAAGGTTGAGGTTTATATGGGTCTGAGTGAGGGTCATGCTCAAGATGATATCCATTTTGAAGAGGATCCTCAGGCTCAGGTCGAGGTTGTTTGAGTAGTGTCAAGTTGAAGATGATGTCCACTTTGAAGAGGACCCTCAAGCTCAAGTTTAGGTTGATGTGGGTGTGAATGAGGGTCATGTTGAGGTTGATATGGGTGGGGAGGGTGATAATGAAGACAATGGGATCGAGGAGAGTGTGTATGAACCTAATGTTCAGAAGGAAAATGATGTGGAGGAGTTTGATGTCAGTGGTTGGGATGAGTCCATAGGGAATTCTCTTAATGAAGATGAACTAATAGATGTTAGTATCCATAATGAAGAAGGTCAAGATGACTCTTAGGAAGGTAATGATGATGTGGATGTGGAAGTTGGGATTGGTGAAGTTGATTTAAGTGGACTAAGTGCTTATCACAATCATGTGTAGGATAGGGGTTTATCTAACACTAACTGGGAATTTGAGAGTTTAAATAGTGTTGAATATAGGGATTCCTTTAGACAAGATAAAGACAATTATGGAAAGTTTGGTATTTTTTCAGTGCGCAAAAGTGTGGAAGACTATAAGTGGGAGGTTGGGACATACTTCACAGAAAAGGAATAATTTGTAGAAGCTATAAGAACTTATGGTGTGCATAATGATAGGAAATTGAAGATTTTTAGAAACGACAAATGAAGAGTGTGTGTTAAATGTTTAGGGGCAAAGGGTACATGTAATTGGTATGCTTATTGTGCTTATAGAGGTGCGCAGAGTAGTTGGCAATTAAGAAGAATAATCAACCACTATACCTGTAGAAGGGAATTTATTATCAAGTTGATGACTTCAAAATGGTTTAGTCAGAGGTTAGAAAAAGAGTATAAGAGACAATCCTAAAATAAAACTCACAAACATAAGAAACAAAGTTGGAAGGAAATGGAATATGGGCATCTGGAGGTCTACTGCTCATAGAGCAAAAACAATGGCATATAACGATATTGAAGGTTCCTTTAGGAACAATATAAAATGGTATATGATTATGCACATGAGTTGTTAAGGTGAAATCTTGGATCTACTGTAAAAGTTAGTGTAGAAGACAATAAGGGTAATAAAACTTTCAGGAGACTGCATGTGTGTTTAAAGGCTTGTAATAATAACTTTGTAAGCTATAGACCTATTATTGGGTTAGATAGATATTTTCTAAAAGGAAAATATGGAGGGGAGTTGTTATTAGCTATGGCAAAAGATGACAATGATCAAATGCTTCAATTGGCATACTCCGTGGTTGATTGATGATCTTTTAGGTCCTGAAGTTTGTTCAGGAATAACTTTCATGTCAAACCAATAAAAATTGAGTTTCTTTCCCTGAATCTGTTTTTTCTATATTTCCATTTTTTTGTACTGCCTTGTACTCTTAAGTGAGTGTTATTTTATAGGGTCTACTGTCAACATTACAAGAATTATTGCTTGGGCTAGAACAATGCAAATTTCAGGAAAAAATTTCTTGGGAAAAATCTCAAATGACTGTTATGGAAGGCATCAACATGTACTCACCCTCAAGCTTGGGAAGCAATCATGAGAGACATGAAAGATCTAAATGAAGATGCCTTTAAGAATTTGTTAGCTATTCCACCAAGCAGGTTTTCCATACATTTTTCTAGTAATTTCTCAGCTACTAACAACTACTAAAGTACTAACTATTACCTTTCATTTTCATGTTTTCCACTAGATTTTGGTCGGGGTCCAAGTTCACAGGAAAAGCTATATGTGACACACTTGTCAGCCTAGAACAGAGACCCCTAGTTAGGCACTAAGTGAACCACAAACGCAACCAACATATGACCCACCATGTGCCCCACCAACAAGACAACAAGTGAGACAATTCCACAGCCACCAACTAAGACACTTTCACAGCTAGCAACTGAGACATCAGGTAAGACAGTTCCACAACCATCAACTGAGACACTTTCACAGCCAGCAACTGATGTAAGACCCATGAAATTAGTTAATTAAATAATTAATTAATTAATTAATTAATGTGATTTGAAAGAGCCTTTATGGCATTAATTGTTGTTAGGTGTGATGTGGAAAAGTGCTAGCTCAAATGGTTGAGAGTACTTTAATTGTGTGAGAGGACTTGGGTTCGAGTCCTATGTATGCCAATTATATGTTGTATGGTTTATTTATTATTTTTTTTGGTAATGGAATTGTGAATGGTGAGTGATAGTATAATCATAAGATTATAATGGTTATCACCAAATGTGATTTGGCATGGTGGTTATGTTTTGTTCTTGTGAGTGGAGGTCACGGGTTCAAACCTTGATGGGCATAGAGTAAGCTTTATTTTTGCTAACTATCAACTGTGGTATGAATGTGGAAAGGTAGAGAGAACCTATAGCAGCCAAGAGGGTTGGGAAAACCATAATAAAGCCCAATTTCGTTTTATTTTTAAAACCCATTTTTAAGACACCTATAAAAGGCAAAGTTTAGGTAAAAAGAAGGGTTTCTGCAATTGTTTTGTGGCAGCTTGAGAGGAGAACGAAATTGGAGAGTGAGAGGTTGAGTTGGGTGTGCAAGGGCTGAATCAAAAGGGAAATCGTGAATCAAGGGGTCCTGTCTTCACAATTTTTGATTACACATTCCAGGTTAGGGGAGCTGAACCCAAAATTCGTGTTGTTGCATATATGGTATGTTTTTGATGAAATTATATGCTAAAATTGGTGATGCATATGATGGAAATAGGGGGTTGTGAATTTGGTACTGCTGTGTTTTTGAATTTTGGACTAAATGCATGAAAAAGAGGGGTTATACATGGTTTATGCGGGAATGGGGTGGAACCTGGAAATTTGGGGATTTTATGGAGTCTATACTATGCCAATGTGAAGTTGCAAACCGTGTAAATTGTTTTGGTATGCTCAAATTCTGTTTGGTATGTTTTGTTGTGCGAATTGAGCAAAGTTGGAGTAAGTCGAGTGCGTGATCAATGAAGGAGTCTGCATTTCTCGCTCAGGCGAGCTTGGCTCGCCTAGGCGAGATTAGCAGAGACGCATAACCTAAGCGAGATAGTAAGGGAGTTGCGTGTGTTGAGCGCGACTTCTCGTCCAAGCGAGGGTTTTGTGGGTTTTGAGCGAACCTAGGTCTCACCCAGGCGAGATGGCCTCGCCTAAGCGAGATGTCATGGCCATGCGTGGTGCTTTGTTTGTATTTTAGCCCAAGCGAGTCTGAAATGGGTGTTTGGGCGAGAGATGATCTGGCCTAAGCGAGGGGATCTGGCCTAAGCGAGGGGATCTCGCCTAAGCGAGATAACGTGCTATTGTTGCTGATTTAAACTCGCTCAAGCGAGGTGGATTAGCCTAAGCGAGACTGAGGGTCTAGCTTGGACGAGAGGTTCCTAGCTTAAGCGAGTTTATGCGAATTACTATGTTTCTATGTGCTTGTGAGTGTGTTGTGGCTGTTTATACCAAGGTTAGGTTGTATATGCATGTGGTGTGATGTTTGGGCTTGAAGGACTAAGTCCAATAGGGGTCTGGGATGTGCTTGGTGGTTGGACACATGATGGGCATGGAACTGGTTGAGTTCCCGTCGGCTACTAATGAGCGAGGAGTCCTTAGTATGGTGATTGCATGTGTCGGGCGCTCGATGGGCAAGGAACTGTATGTTCCCGTCGGCTACTATTGGGCGAGGAGTCCATAGTATGGTGATTGCGTGCGTGCCAGGATCCAAGTGAGAAGACTTGGATGATTTACTACAGACGAGGAGTCTGTAGGGCAGGACTATGAGTGGGATAGGCTCATAGGGTTGGACCACGAATGAGTTAGTTTCGTGGAAGCACAGGGAAGTCCCAAGACCTAGTTTAGGCATATGACTCATGAAGGATTATGAGGTTATGGTGGGATGATTTGAAAAGTATAAGAATTTAGTTATGCTATTTTGGGTTGGGAAACATATTTATATTCATGTTTATTTATATATATTGTGCATAGCTCACCCTTTCTCTGTGTGTGTGGCGATAATCGGATAACTTGTTATCCGGAAGCAGATGATGTGACAGGTGGGTCAAGAGATGCTTAGACTCGGAGCGAGGGCTAGCAGGGGATATCTTTGTATATACATATAGTATATGTTTATGATTTTGTTTTGAGAATATTATGTAAACCTGGCGGGAGCCGTTGATTTTGTATTTCAGTTTTATGAATTATGAACTCCCGGTTTTATAGTTTTGTATATTAAAGTTTTGAATTTCCTGTGTTTTGGGAAATAATTTATAATAAATGCGACAATTATTGTGTTTTGAATTTTTATTTATTTAATATCAGTAATATTCCTTAGAGATGTTACAACTGAGACATCAAGTAAGACAGTTCCACAACCACCAACTGAGACACTTTCACAGCCAGCAAATGAAACAACAAGTGAGACATTTCTACAACCACCAATTGAGACACTTTCATAGCCAGCAACTGAGATAACAAGTGAGATAGTTCCACAACCACCAACTATGAGACTTTCACAGCCACCAAATGAGACAATTTCACAAGCTCTGCATGATCCCCCACTACAACACACCAGCCAAACTCATTCAGGTTCTGCACAACAAACACATCCACCACGAAGACTATCTACGAGAACTTTGGGAAGAAAAGAATTACCATATAGGAAGGCAGCAGTTTGGAAACCATGATTGCTTATTCTTAAAGATTTTGAACTTGTAAGATGTATTTATTATGTACTTGTTGGTATTTTGAAAGCCACACTTTTTGGAACTTCATGATATATTATGCAGGGTATTTTGAGATGTATTTTGCTTAGAACTGGACCTATTAATATCATTGTGAATTTGACAAATTATGCAGTACTAGGCACATTATATAGAACTTTATGTTGTATTCAACAATGCATGTGCTCTATTAATATGACTGAATTTTTCAAATTGTTTATAGGAATCACGGATTGTGTGTTGTGTAATTTATCGAACTATTTAAATCAAGTATAACTTACAAGTAATTTCACCAACATTTGGAACCTGTAATTTGTTTTTCAATTCATATAAACAAAACAATTGTCCTTTTAATCATTGAAATCAATTGCAATAGCCATGTTTTTAAGTGAGAATTCAGATTTTATGTTGCTATGTACATCCCATTCATTATATCAATTTGAACCATATTTTATCACCTCAATTCACACCAAATTTATCTAATATGCTTCTCTTTATATTCGTATACAGTTATCAACAATAATGTAACAATTCATTAACAAATGAAACTTCCCATTTGTTTCATATTGCAGTAAATTACAACTTCACTCCACAAAATACAATCATTCCTCTTTACAACACATCTAACTCACTACAACCATTCAACGAATTTTAAACAACACAGATACAAGGATGATGTTAATTAAACCCAAAAATAATATTATCCCAACTAAAAAGTTAACCCTCTTTTCAGAATCTATCATGGCTCTCTCCATATCACAAATATTTTTGCTGTGTTTTCTAATAGTTGCACCCTTTTCATCCAAATTATCTTCATTACACCATTTGAAGTAATTGTATCTTTTCAAATCTTCATTTCCACTACATTGTTAAAAAAGCCATCAACAAATATCCCCTTAACCACGAACAATAATCTAAGACCAAAATGAATGAAAACCATAACTTAAACCTTATAGTTAGAACAATCCCAAAATTGTTTCCCACCATTCTTCACTGTTCTTGCCACCCTCTACACTTGCAGATCCACTGAATGACCCACACCAACCACGAGGAGAAGACATGCTGTGGTTTTGTGACCCATAGAACAAGAAGAACAAGGATGACTACGACTTCAACCACCAACTCTTCAGCGAGACATCTCTTGCTCTACGATGAAGATGAATACGAAAATGGAGATCAGGGCAAAAGGAAGATATCCATTTTAAAGAAATCAATGCACACGTAACAATAAAAATGTCACTGTACAATTACGATTTGTGACACGTATAAGTTATCCTATGCCACATCACCTCACTCTTAACGACATCTCTCAACAATTAACGGGACGGATTGCATTAATACAAATTAACAAATTTGCATACTAAATTAAAACAATTAAAAGAGGGTAGCATTTTAAAACTTTGGAATGAAAGTGAGTATATTCCAACTAATTAAGCCTTCAATTATAGATTACGTACACCAAACATATAAAAATATTTTATTTAAAAAATAATATAAAACTAAAAATAATATCAATATTAAATTTTAATTGTTAAAACTAGTGGAAACAAGCTCTCACGCTTCATTTTTCCGTATTTTTGTAATTTAAAAATGCAATTTTAAACAAAACACAATTGTAAAAGAATGATTTAAAAATTAAAAGTGAGGAAATTAGTCAGTTATATTCCGTGAGAAAGATGAACAATTATTTTTCAGATGAAGGGGTAGTTAAAGAAAAGTTATATCCTATTTTACTAAAAGATAAAATTGTTAAATAAAAAATAAGATTAAATATGGTTAAAAAAATGGAATAGTTTATACAAAATTCCAGAATTGCTGTTCTTCCACTGTTAATGCCAATCAAATAAACCTGTTCCTTCTTTCCAAATAAACCAATTCCTTTTACTTCTTCCAAAATGTTTTCAGTTTCTTCACACTCCCTCACTCACACTCACACAACCATGTCTCAATCTGCTTTCTTCAAATTCAGTTACCACAAACCTCACCATCACACCCCTCTCCTCTTCCCTAACCATCTTTCTATCGCACCGCCGCTTCTCCGCACCACAGCCGCTTTCCGCAGAAATGCTGCGCCAGATCCACCTCTCGGTTTCCCCGGCGCCGCCGATGTCATCGTCGTTGGTGCCGGCGTCGCCGGTTCGGCTCTCGCCTACACCCTCGCCAAGGTGCCTCTTCCTATTTCCATCCTCGCGCCACGTCACTTGTTGTGTTTTTTTGGTTAAATTATTCATTCGCATGTCTTGAATTTTTGAATCTTCCAGTAGAGATTTCCATATAGTTCTTTATGTTTGAAAGTTTGTAATTGAAATCATGAGTTTATAAATTAGTATAATTGGGCCTCAAGCTTATTGGACGCATAATATGCATAAAAGTTTAACATGTTTTTTAACACTCTTTTATTTCTTATAATTTACTTGAAATTAAAATATAGAAAAGAAACCTTAAATAACGATTCGTATTTTTTTTTTCAGTAAGTTTTAACGGATACAAAAATGTGTCCGAAAGCGTAGTATATTATGATTTTGCAGTAAAGTTCTTTCATGATCATAAATTTAGTTTTATGCATAGGTTAAAAATTATTTTTGGAGGAGTTGATAGACAAAGATTATACTAATTAATTTATATAAAAATTTAATTTAATTTATTTCAGTTTTTACTTTTTATCATTATTTATCTAAAAAAATTTAACTCAATGAATAAACGATATTGCCGAGTGATTTGCTAAATAGTTGAATTTTGTAGTGAAGTGCATTTATTTATGGAATACTAGTAAAATTCTAATTAAAAGGATTATAAATTTAGAAATTTAATTACGACCTTTAAAAGTCTATTGACTTGTTTAAAACTTCTAAGTAGCTTTAGCATTAATGTGTTACAAATATAGATTGGTTGGAAGTATGCATGATGGTGTGATGAGACAATAATGGGCAAAGTTGCTATTTTGGATTTTATGGTGGAGGTTGCCATGCTTAGAGTTCTGACAATAACTAGTATTTGAATTTTTCAAGTGTTAACTAGATTTTATGAGTCTTCTTTTTCTTGGTCATCTACTTTTCCTATATCATGTTCTGTAGTGCCTCCTATTCTTAATATAGAAGGTAGGACTACAATAATCCGGGATAAAGGATCTCAAATTGGAATTCGGTTGTTATCCTTACAGAAGATAGCGTTGTATATCTACATCGGTGGTGATTTTCATGTTTGTGTTAAATTTTGTCACCATTTTATATATTTGGATTTTCAAAAGCTGTTCAACCCATTGTCTTCGTCTCTCTCCCTTGCTTTGACTCGGGGAAATTATATTAATACAATAGGGGAAAGGAATGCTTTGGTTGGTTAGTATCGAAATCTTCAGTAAGAGTATATGTATTAAATTTTTTGAAGGAAGGACGGCGTGTCCATGTTATTGAGAGAGACTTAAGAGAGCCAGACAGAATCGTTGGTGAACTTCTCCAGCCAGGAGGATATCTAAAGCTAATTGAGTTAGGGTTAGAAGGTATGTATCAAATTGGCTAGTAGACAAGATTATTCCAAGACTTTGGTTGGATATGGTCCGTTTTCTGAACATATATTTTATACATGCGCAAATTCCCAATTGGCACTCACATTACATTGAAATGAAACTTATAACTATTACCATGTTTGAAGACTGTTATGCGTTTTTTGCTTTGTTTGCCTTGTGCTAAATATTCATTTTATTCATATCCTTTTACAATTTGTTAAACCGGCCTAGTTTTGCTTTTCTTTAATTATATTAATTAATTTTTTCACTGCCTCTTTGTGCTTGTATATGTGGTAACCTATATCATAAACAGAGTCTTATCCCTTCAAGTGGTTATGCTTTCCTCATCACCCAACAATAGCAAAACAAATCAACAAGCCCCTGATGAAATTAGGTATTTTCATCTGTATGGATCAATGTCATTAGACTTTGTCTGAAGCTAAATGGTAAATCCATTTATGTTAAGGCTTTACTTTATGGATCCACTTATCACATCCTCTTGGTCTTTAGACATGACTTAGCCATCTTAAGCATCCTTTGTCATCTCCCCAATAAGGGCTACTTCAATTTTCCCTTGTATTCATTCGTTCCTCTTTTAATCCTAAACTTGTATTGTTTTCCTCTACTCACCCTCTGTGGCATGTTCATCCTATGTAGACCTGGTTTTGGATCATGTTGGCATTTTCTGCATAACATTTACTAATTGAAGTCTTATTGCTCCACTCAGAAACCATATGCACTTTCATGACGTTACTTAAGCAGGGAAAAGAATATAAAATCATTTCTGATAATCAATATTATGTTTCTTAATGTATTATGCACTGAAATTAGCTTATGTTTAATTGTGGTGGAATTAAGCTTGTTGAGATACCATTCTCATATTTCCATGTGCTGTGTATATCCTTGTCAGACTGTGTTGATCAAATTGATGCACAAAGGGTGCTAGGCTATGTTCTTTTCATGGATGGGAAAAAAACTAAGCTGCCTTATCCTTTGGAGAAGTTTCATGCTGAAGTGGCTGGCAGGAGCTTCCATAATGGACGTTTTATACAGATGATGAGAGAAAAAGCTGCTGCTCTGCAATTGTAGTCCTTAATATATTTTGATTGTTAATTTAATTATTAAAATTATTTACAGGGCCAGAAAATAAGCCTAAAAACTACTAATTTTTAATTGAAATTATTGTCTGGTTTGTTTACTGTTCAGTGTACGAATGGAGCAGGGCACTGTGACATCTCTTCTTGAACAGGATAACAAAACTGTTGTAGGGGTCCAGTACAGAACTAAAGGTGGTGAACAACTTAAAGCATATGCTCCCCTCACAGTTATTTGTGATGGCTGTTTCTCAAATCTGCGTCGGTCTCTCTGCCACCCCAAGGTTGAAATGTCTTCTAAATAGTTGAGTGACAATACTTTCCTTTTAGTGACACCATATATCGTGCTTATGATCAATTCAGACACAGTTTGTAGATGTTATGAAATCTGGAGGATTTGATTCATCAGTTTTGCACAAGTTTTGGCTCTCCTAATATGTTATTAGCCACTTGCCAGGTTGAAGTATCCTCCTCTTTCGTGGGTTTAGTTCTGGAGAATTGTCAACTCCCATTTGAAAATTATGGGCATGTTATTCTAGCTGATCCTTCCCCTATCTTATTTTATCGTATCAGCAGCACTGAGGTTCGCTGCTTAGTTGATATACCAGGTCCTAAAGTCCCTCTTATGTGGAGCGGAATGGCCAATTATCTGAAGACTACAGTTGCTTCCCAGGTATCTGTTATGATCCTGCATGTGCTTGACATGTGTGTAGTCCAGATGTGATTTATCAATCATTACTTGTAGTATACAAGTAGCCAATTTTACTAGTTTCAAAGAAGCAAAAAAGTTTATTCCTACTTTATCTTCTTTGTATCTGGTGTAATTTACAGATTCCACCTGGGCTTCAGGATGCTTTCCTATCTGCAATTGATAGAGGAGATATTAGAATCATGCCTAATGGTAGCATGCCAGCTGAACCAAATCCTACTCGGGGAGCAATGTTAATTGGTGATGCTTTCAACATGCGTCATCCTTTGACTGGTGGAGGAATGACAGTGGCACTGTCTGATATTGTTTTGCTGCGGGATCTTATCAAGCCAGTTGGTGACCTGAATGATGCATCCTCACTATGCACATATCTTGAATCCTTTTACATCTTGCGCAAGGTGAGTAGCTTTTACATGTTGGGTTATATATTATTAAAGGCTTATATATTAGTCATATAGGCTTTGATTCCACATCATGAATCAACTATTTCACGGGCTTAAGCTGGAAGGTGAAGACTAAAGGCACATGAATGGTTTATACTGCATTTCTAACCTTAAAATAACAACCAAAATTTAGAGATTTTAATCTTGAAAGAGACTTTACCTCATGACTTATGCTGTTTGCAGCCTATGGCATCCACCATAAATACTTTGGCAGGTGCTCTGTACAAGGTCTTTTCAGTTTCACCCGATGATGCCAGAAAGGAACTGCGCCAAGCATGTTTTGATTACTTGAGCCTTGGAAAAATATTTTCTGGTGGACCCATCGCTCTACTCTCTGGCCTAAACCCTTACCCTTTGAGTTTAATTCTTCACTTTTTTGCTGTTGCATTCTATGGGGTTGGCCGTCTGCTCTTGCCATTCCCTTCATTTGAACGCATGTGGGTTGGAGCTCGAATAGTTTTCGTGAGTTATTCCTTCCACCCATCCATTTAATTTCTAGTCATGAAATTTGTCTTTTGGCACCTTACACAGTGATATTGTTGTTTATTGATAAGTTTCACCATAACATGTTTTCCTTGTATTGTACAAGTTTGAATAAGATAACAGTTGTGCACTAATTTGATCATTCAGCAACAAATTCCACAAAAAATTGCATAATTGTTGTTTCAACGTTCTTTCATTCCATATTTACAGAATGGGGGTTTCTTCTGCAGTGTCCATAATCATTATCTTAGTACTGTATGTTAACAGTGATATATCTTTCAGTGTGCGTTTGGCATAATATTTCCAATCATCAAGGCTGAAGGAATAAGACAAATGTTTTTCCCCACATCCATAGCAGCTTTTTATAGAGCTCCTCCTCACAGGTGATGCATTGAGGATTAAGGAATACTCACACTCCTCTCTCTACTATGCATTTTCAACTTCAAATTAAGAGGAATTTTGATGGAGGCAAAGACATCTGTTATGCCACTTGGATGAGGAGTTTCGATGGGTTGTAGCATTTAATTCATCAATTCGCTTGGTTGTCATTGTACCAAAAGAAACAGAGGCATTGTGAGCATGTACCATAAATTCTATTATATTTTCCTTGAACCAAAGAAGGATACATACATTCTGGTTCTTAACTCAGAATTAGACAGAATCATTGCGTACTTGTAACCAAAAGGAAACAATACATACGTCGAAGAATAGTGTGGAAAGAAAATTATATTACTTGTGGTACATTCATATACCTGTGAAATTGTACACTATGGTGAGCATTAAACTCCAAAATCAATTCAAAAGTAAATATTTTTTTTCATTTTTTGCAATCGAAAGTAAAATGAGTTTTTGATACGGTATTTGAGCATTAAAAGTAAATCAGTTATAAGAAAGTAACCATTAAGCAAAACATTAGTTCTTTTAACGTGTATTACTTGTAATCTTATATATTTTCATTTTTCTAGTATCAGTTTGAGTACTTTCGTAACAAAACATAAACTAGATTGGCCTCACCGGTTAGCAATCGAAACATAAACTAGTTTGTTGTAGAAAGATTTTGCACTTCCTCATCCATTCTGATTGCAGGGTTTAATGTTTTTGGATTTTAATAATTGAACAAAGTGACATAATTACAATAAAAAAATATAGAAACTATAAAAAAATAAAAAATAATAACTCAATGCGAATACTACAATAAATTAACCTTCAACCTTTAATATAAACAGTTATATTGGATAGTACTATTAAATGACATAATTACATAAGAATCTCAACCTTTAATATAAACAGTTATATTGGATAGTACTATTAAATGACATAATTACATAAGAATCTCGCTTAGAACATATAAGAAATCAAAAACAATATTCACAAACTAAACCAACACAAACAGAGATTTATGACTAGAATGTAGGAGTCGCGCGAACGCAGACCGTGAACTAAACAACACTTAGGATCATAGGTAAATTTTAATAAACCTAAATTTCAAAAACAAAACTTATGACTAGAATGTAGGAGTCGCGCGAACGCAGACCGTGAACTACACAACACTTAGGATCACAGGTAAATTTTAATAAACCTAAATTTCAAAAACAAAACTTATGACTAGAATGTAGGAGTCGCGCGAACGCAGACCCCCTCTGCCACAAATTATGACGTAGGCTCTGCCACTTGGGCAGACCTTAAAGCAACACCCTTCCCAAGTGCAATGGAAGTCACTGTCCTAAACCATGGGCCTTCTTGATCACCCATTGATCCCGTCCAGGTAAGTATGTTGCATAACCATCCACACTTTTCTTTTGTACCACAAGCTCCACA
>Ga0214544_1005878_pt1 | contig 23280 bp, 8 predicted proteins | sample CNSS3metaG_FD_160074 | JGI IMG/M metagenome (GOLD analysis project Ga0214544, IMG submission 160074) | Root nodule microbial communities from cowpea collected in UCLA plant growth center, Los Angeles, California, USA - CNSS3 | ecosystem: Host-associated > Plants > Roots > Nodule | place: USA...
ATTTTTCTGAACCAATGAAAGAAGAAGCCATTTACTGCTATGTTTGTATGGTAAGTGTTTACAATCAAACATTGAATGTGCATATTCAAATTGCTTCCTTCTATAAAATGTGAAAGAAGAGAAATAAGCTATTATATATCCTCTCATCTATGCGCGAAAAAAAAAAAAGAAGACAAATATTACTTAAGAAGAAGAAAGAAAGGTATCTAAGGTGAATGTTTTCCTTCAAAATTTAAAATTTAACTTCAATGTTTTCAAAATATTAGAAAACACAATTTTTACTCTCTATCCTTCGTTTATTTATTTTCATTACTGTATTTATAATTATTATAAATAAAAAAAATTACCTCATATTTTTTTCCTAGAATGTGCATATATGTGCTTTGTCAAACAGATATTAATATTTAAAAATATTTAGAAAATAACTTCTTAAAAATATAATTATATCTTTTAATTATATTAGAACCATCTATTACATGACTTAAACAAATTTGAAAACATTAGAAAAAATTAAATTCAGTTTAACAACAATGTATATATAATCTAAATTAAATTATTTGATTATATTAGAAAATAAAAATAAAAGATTAATATTCATAAAAGAAGCCAAAAATCATACTAATAAAAACAAAAACAAACTAAAAAAATATTTTTTAATATTACTAGGTATCTAGAAATAGTAAATTAATAATTTAGAAAAAAAAAATTAAAAATAAAATAATATGAGACAGGTTTAGATATCATTCTTCTCTGTAATGAGGTTTCCCTCCTTCTCTCTAGGTTAGATATGATTCTTTGTCAAATGAGTTGTTTATTTTAAAGGAATCAAATACACTATCTGATTTTTTCTTTCCGAACAAAGAAAAAGTAATTTACCGTTACTATTGCCAATATTAGTGTTTGGCTTGCGGTATCACAGGTTGTAAGAGTTTATTTTTGTCTCATATTATTCTATTTTTGTTATGAAATTTATGGATGTTCATTGAGTTGCTAGCAGTTATCTATGATCGATTGTTATTGATGTTATCATTAATACTGTAACCATTGAGTTGTATCCCTTGAGTTACCTTTTGTATCTATAAATATAGATTTCTCCTATTGATAAATGACACACAGAAAATCAATTTGTATTATCTATTCTATTTTACTCATTTATTTTATAACATGTTATCAGCATGAAAGCTATACAACTGAGTTAGTAGAAACATTCTCTCTTTAAAGACAAAGACAATGTTATGCGTACCTCAATTCAGGCTATTTCTAATCATTTTCTTATTGTCAATCTTTTTTTATATTCTTCTTGTTGTGATAAAAAATTATTGGACTTTATCAATTTTCATATTTATCTTATATTATTATTTTTATTGTCTATATTAATTTTATAGTTTCATAAATAAAATTTGATTATTATCAATATTTTATGAGTCAGTTTTAAACAAGTCAAACCTTACAAAATTTGAATTTGTGACTTTTGATATTACAAGAAAAAATTACTCATATTCTTGAGTATTAGAGGTTGAAATACATCTAGATGCAATGAGTCTTGATGATACTCTACAAAAAATAAAAAATAAAAAAAGAAAAAAGGTGGAAATAAAGCATCTGAATGTCTTCTTATGGCCAAACAAAATAATAAGTTTTAATGAAAAATCATGAGACCAAATTGATTATGCTTCATTCCCAGGAGTGAATGCAGTAACATCCATGAGACTAAATTGGTTATGCTTTGTTCCTAGAAGTGAATATAACAACATCTAATTCATATTTTCATGGTCATAAAGAAAATTTCGAAGAGGCATTTTATCATCAGAAGTGAAATAATAGTGTGAAAAGGGAAAAGAAAAAAATGAAAACAATGACAAATAATATGACAATATAATTTATCACTAGGGTGGTAAAGGCCATTTGGGTCATACTTGTCTTATATCAAAGCATCCTAAAACAGGGAGAAGAACATATAAACACACTTTGTGTTTATAAAGATAATGATTTTATTTTTGGTCATATAGATGTCACCCATCTTGATATTATTATTATTATTTTTTTTTTGCTAAACTAAATGAAATGGAAGATGGAAACATTAATCACCTTATTGGTGATGGAAATATTAAAATTTGTGTTTTTTGTATAAAATGGCAGAAAAAGTTTTTATGTGCCAATAAAATATATTTCTGTATATTAAATTATTTTTATTATAATTTAATTAATTTAAGGTGAATTCTCTATGGTATTATTATTATATAAAATATGCATGTTTGAGGTTGGTTATGTATAAGTAAGAAGAATCAAATTTTCTTTTATATTATGAAATGTATATGTAAAATGAGTGTATAATGAACATTTATTATTATTATTATTATTATTTTATAAACTTTATCCTAATAAACTATTTAAAAAATAAAAAGAATTCAATTTATAAGTAATTGAAATGTTATATATCTTAATTTCTTAAAATTCCTAAAATCTCTCGCCATATTCATGTTGTTAAGTCTTTGCTTCTCTTTTATTGCATTGGCATTGAGATTATTCTTATAATTTCTTAGTACCTTTCATTTTAGTACAGCTTCGCAAGTTGAGTGTTGCATGGTAGAAGAAGAAAGTCATTGGAGGAAAGGACTATGAGTTATAACTTCTAATAAAGAACATGAGTTCCCCATTAGCCACATTTGGTTGTATTTTCCTTATTCCAATACTCTCTTCCTTGTTCAGACATAGCTTTTGTTCCTCCCTTTCTTTCCATTCTCTTATTTCGACGTGCTGGATTAGCCAGGTTAATTAGCCAAAATTTATTTATATTACATGTGTGTTGTCTTTATTGAATTATGTAATCAACTATGATCATTATCTAATCATTTTTTTTATGTTTGAAAAAATAATTCACTTAATTGACTATGTACATGTGTAATCTTAATATTTCAAAATATAAAATACATGTGAAAAATAAATTAAAATATATTTTGAAATATTTATTTTCATAATATTTATAATAAATCATATTTTCTTAATTTTAAAAATTTCAGTGTCCGTGTACAATAATATATATCTTTTTATCCATACTAATAAAATAAATATAATTAAATATTATATATTGTTATAAAAACATATAATGAATATTAAATGTATAAGATGATTTTATATATATGTGTTTGAGGTTTTGTTAAATATCGGTATATGTGACATTATATTTTATTTGGATTAAATATTTGATACTGTGGGTTTTTAATAAAATATGGTTGTTAAAAACTAAGCATTTTGTTTGTATGGATTTGTTAACTTTTAATATATAATGTTATTTTATTTCACTCATGGTTTTGATTCTATATATAAGGTATTATTATATTACGTTTTTGTGTTTATATATATATATGTAATTGAGTTTTAATATATATATATATATATATATATATATATATATATTTAAAATGATTAAATTCACACATTTATAAATATATGAGACTAAATTAGTCCAAAATTTTAAGAAGAGACTAATTTTAATTTTAACTGAAAGTTAAGGAAAAAAAGATATTTAACCCCAAAGTAAATGTATAAAAATTTTGGATGTGCTAAACACGTAAATCACATCAAACACTAAAACAAAAATTGGTACCTTGAGCTCAAAATATTTTTTATTATGTCTTTTTTTTTCTATTTTATGTTTCTACTATAGTTTTAATAGTTGATATTAGAATCCTCTTGAGTAGATTGAATTATGAAACAAAGTGAAGTATGAAACATCTATGGTCTTGAAATGAAAAAGATCTTTCTAGGATCACTAGTTAAATAAATAAATATTTTTTAATGAATTATGAGCATTAGCCATTAGGTCGTTGATGAGGTTGTTGTAGTAGTTTATTCGTTCATTAGCCGCTTGTGTACTCTATCAGGACAGTCTTTTGAACCATACATAAGTATATTAAATTTAGTTAGTGTCTTATCTTGAATAATACCGACAACATCACATGGTGAAATAGAATATAAACATTCCAACATCAAAGTGATCCAGTTTCAACCAATTTTCTTTTGTCAACCTAAATTCATGCTTTAGTCACGTACCAAACATCAAAAGGTGTGTCCAACAATTTAGCATTCCAGTCAAGGATAACAAAGGTAATGCGAAGCTGTATCATAATAAAGATGTAGGAAGACAAATTTGATTTAGAAAGAAGAAACAAAGTAGAGAAGAAGAAACAAAGATCTCTGCCATATCTTCTAAGGTCTCTGATGCAGCAGGATTAGGTTTTCAATGAACATCGTTTTCTTTGAAAAACGTTTTTCTTTGCCTCTTTTCTGAACCATAGAAATGACGCAGCAGGTTTAGGTTTTCCATGAATGTTGTTTTGATCGAAAACCCTTTTCTTTTGCCGCTTCTCTCAACCAATGACTTCAACTGTGCTCTGTCTGTATCCCAACTCTTCATAGCAAAAATTGAATGCGCAGATTCTTCTATAAATAAATTAGTCTTCATTCACGTGAATGTATAGGACAAACCTGCTCAATGATTCATTATTTCTAATATCTAATCTTATCTCTACATCTTTTCAATACCTTCTTTTTTTTCTTTCATTCAAAACCTCACTTTTTCTGAACCAATTTAATTACTACTGTCTTTATATCTAACTCTTTATAGTAAATAATTGAATGTGCAGATTAAAATTGTTTCCTTCTTCTCCAATGTAAAAGAGGAGGAAGAAATGTGTAGTTTTTGAACCTTAACTTAATAGCATCTTATCTATTCATCATAAATTATGTCACAAATAAAGAAATGTCTTCATTTTTATTATAAATACTATTATTTTAGTAATAAAAAGTATTTTTTTACATTCTATATGCGTCACCTAAGAACATGAAATGTATGAAAAAATGGTTCACTTCATCATGAATTTTGGTTCAAGAAAGATTTCAAAGTTATTATGTTTCTGCATACGGTAATTTTTCATTACATTTTATAAACAATATTAAGAGGATTTAAATGTGTTTATATCTTTAAATATATAAAAAAAATTCAATTACTTTTGCTTTACCTCGATTGATGCTGAATAAGTAAAGTCCACATATTTTTTTTTCTGAACTAACTTTGATCTTAATGTGTTGTCTCACTTTTTTTATGTTTGATTCTTCAATTATTATATTTTTTTTATCTTTGATTCACTTTTGCTTATTGATGTTCTCTCTTCGATTGTGGTTGCAGAGGAAAAAGATCACTGGTACGTATTAATTCTTTGATATAATATCCTCTCACTATAGAATGGTGGGTTTACTTAAGAATTTTGCATGTCCTGTGGAAAGAGAAATTAATCAATGATTCAGATAATAACACTTTTGTTTTGTTGTTTTTATTTTGAAGTGCCGACAAAAAATAAAAGTGAAAAGAAAAGGAAAATTTTACTGCAGCATGTAAGAATTTAAAGAAAGGGAAGTTCTCGCACAAGTGCTTCTCGACTAGGATTAAAGAGTACAAATTATATCATGATTAATTGATTATGAGTTATACATCATTTCTCTTGCTAGCTTTAATGTTTTTTTATTGTAATAGTTGACATTAAATTTGTTTTTGTAATGTTAAAAGAGATAAATGGATGTGATGCCACGAGAATCAATCCAGAGTTTGTGAAAAACGTTGGGAGGACATTTTGGAACTTACAAAGTTACAATGATGAATTTATTATTCTGCTGCGACAATTCTCAAAATTCATAAGCTCGATTATTTTACTGATGATACTATTTTGACTTCGAGTTTATTTTTAACGTAACACACATCTCTTATTTTTGTATGTTTTGGTGCAAATCTCTCAATGCGGCTGTTTTAATCGAAGCTCGAATAGGTTTTCCATTTGTTTTTGTATACAAGGATCTTCATTATTGTTATCATTGTATATAAATCTTTTTATAATTTATTTTAGTGAAATACGAAAATGAAATGATTTTTTAATTTAATTATTATTTAGTTGTATTCTTTTTATTTAACTAGTATGATGTAGAATAATATATTCATTTAAGTGATGTATATTTTCTGAATATTCTAATGCATATATATATATATATATATATATATATATATATATATATATATATATATATATATATATATATTAAGAGCATAAAAGTTATGTAAATCTATTTTTAACTAAAATTGTTCCTGATAAGTCTTTTTAACATATTATGGTAAAATGTTTTTAACTCTAGAGCAAATCGTACATTTTCACCATTTTTATTTAAATAAGTGAGTTAAAATATAATCAGATTTAATAAATATTTCTCTCCTCTCCTCTATGTTAGAAATTTATTATATACTTCAATCCATTTTTAATATATTTTATAGGCTTTAATAAACTTAATATATTTTATAGGCTTTAAATATTTCATAACCTTTCTTACTTGTTGTAAAATATGATAATTGGTAACATTCATTTAAATGTTACAAAATATATAAATAACATTTTCATTGAATGTTAGAAAATATATTGGTAACATTTTTCAAATGTTACAAAAAAATTAAATTCGCAATATTTTTCAGATGTTAATAAAGATGCTAATTGGTAATATTTTTAGAAATGATACTAATAATACATAAAAATGTTACTAAAACATTTTGGTAACATGCATTATATATAACATGTGTATAAATGTTATCTTTGTAAATAGTAACATTTTTTTAGACTTTAGCAACATTTTTTAAATGTTATTGAAAGTAATATATATAGTAGTGATATTTGGAGTATCAAATGTTTTAAGGGACAGAAAACTTGTTTGTTTAATGCTGTACTTAATGATTATCTGTAATTTATATCTATAGTGTCCTTTTCTTTTTTAACCAATCCAATATCTCTTGAAACTTATCAGCAAACAATGAAAAGATGTCTTACAATTGTGAATGAAGACAAATAATAGTAAAGAAAATACAAAGCAGAGAAGAAAAAAAAAGAGGAGAGGAATCCATCTGCAATTTAGTGTTTTTTTTTTCTGAGACGTATTTTCTTTTTCTGAGACAAATTGAGACGTTTTTTTTTTCTGAACCAATGAAAGAAGCAATTTAGTGTTGTGTCTGTATCCTACAAGACTGAATGGACAAATTGAAATTGTTTCTTTAAATGATGTAAAAGAGGAGGAAGATGAATAATTTATTATCCTCCCATTGTGCAAATTGAATGACTAATACCTATCCTTCAGTTTTGAACAAGAATCATGCATGTATTAAGAAATAATATTGTTTTGGTATTAAGAACGAATATTTGTATTAGTATAAATATTTGAAATAAATTATAAATATATTTGTAAACTATTTTTAATTCATTTCTTCACGATAAATTAAAATTTAATATTTTAATACTATTTTATTTCAATCCTAAAAGTAATTTATGTATGAATATTTACCCGATAAATACATATTTAAAATGTATTTCTGTATTGATTCAATAAATTTCACAATAAATATTTATAACAAAAGAAACTAATTAAAATGAATTAAGCTTAAGTTAAAGTGTAAAACCCATTTCTGTTTTTAAAAGTTGATGGACCCAATTTTATTGCAAAGGCCCAAGGTAAGCCGTTGTCTTATTTGCAGGCACCCTTTCAGTTTTCCACTCAGTCCCCTCATTCACTCAAAGTAACTCTCCTTTCTTTCTCTCCTATGAAGTAGAAACTGAGTTAGGGCGGTTGCCAAACTCTCATCCCATTGAGTGGAACGTCCTTTCCGCCGTGTAAGTTGAGCTCAAACTTGCATTTTTCACCTTTTCCAACTCTTATGCGTTGGTTCTGTCATGGGTTCTTCCTTAGAACCTCGTTCTTGTTCCTATGTTTACATTTTTCAGTCTTCTAGTTGTTTTTAAAGTTGTGGTGCTCTTTTTGTTAGAGCTCTCTCCCCCTTAGTTTTGCTTTCAAATTCAAGGTAAGGGAAGATCCCAAAAGCTTTTAAAGTGATGTTTTTCTGGTTTTTGCTTAAGATTGGGTGTTGAAATATACTGGATTGATGATTGTAGGGAATGGAGTTGATTGCATGTTTGTTTGAACAAGAAATATGAGTTTACTTGCGTGAGGAGGTAAAAAATCTACTGTTTTCGCCCAGGTGAGCAACCCTCGCCTAAGCGAGAATAGCAGAAAACTCACTTAGGTTTCTGCTCGATTTGTTGTTCAGGTGACACACTCTAGTTTTGAGCGAGAATAATCTCGTCCAGGCGAGCAGGTTGGCTTAAGTGAGAACTCGCAGAATCTCATAGTGCTCACTATTTGAGCTCTCGCCTAGATGGGAAGGGCTTGCCTGAGGGAAAGATAATTCAGAAGATAATTTGAATACCATTACCGTGTATTAAAAAACTAAAAATGTTGCATATAATAATACATAAAAATTAAGTAAATTTATTATTTAATTAAAAACACTCTTAATATTAAGAAAATTATATTTGTCTTAACTATACAAATACTCTTACCACTCCTTCGCGCAAAGACTGAAGTTGAGTTTGTTGTGGAGTTCTTTAGGGATCAAACCGAACATTTCATCCCTTAGGGTATGTCGACTCCAAACCAGTTTTTCTTTCTTTTCCAGTTCATATGTGTTGGTTTTGCCATGGTTTCTTCCTTAAAACCTTATTCTCGCCCCTTGTGTTCACACTTTTCAACTTTTTAGTTGTTTCTAGAACAATGGTGCTGCTTCCGTTAGGGCTCTCTTCCTGCAAGCTTGTTTGTAGTTTCGAGGTAAGGAAAGTTAGAATTTAAAGCTTTTAAGAGTATTGCATGTTTGTTGGTTGCCAAATCATATTTTTAAATGCTTGTTTGATGTTTGTATTGATTGAAAATATGTTGGGTGATGTTATGATTGAGTTTGTGGATCTGCATGTGTGAGCAGGTGAGAAACCTGCTATTCTCGCCCAAGCGAGCAGCTCTCGCCTAAGCGAGAGTAGTAGAAACTCACTTATGATTCTGCTCGAGTTATCGCTCAAGCGAAGACCTTCAATTTTGAGCAAAGAACAATCTTGCTCAAGCGAGAAGGTACCGTTTAAGCGAGAACTCACAGAATCTCACAACGCTCACTATTCGAGCTCTCATCCAGGCGAGAACGCCTAACTTAAGCGAAAACACTTGTGTCCCTTAAGCGAGGACTTTTAACTTGAGCGAGATTGGTACAAAGACATGTTTCATTATTTGATCTCTTCCATTATTTGTTGTTTTACTTTTCAAGAGTATTATGTATGATGTTGTGCCTGTATTATGGGATATTTTTAACTGAAATTGATGTGTTTGGTATGAGATGAGAATAGATGTGTGAGAATATGTAAATAAAAAACAAAAACAAAAGAACAATCTTGTGTTTAAAATTATTAAAAATTCATATTTAAAATTTAACTTCAATGGAAAACATCATTTTTACTCTCTATTCGTCATTTATTTTCATTAATGTATTTAAAATTATTATAAATAAAAAAATTACATCATTCTTTTGCTGGAACGTGCATGTATGTGCATAGTCAAACAAATATTAATATTTAGAAAGATTTATAAAATAACACCTTAAAACTATAATTATATTTTTTAATTATATTATAACTCATCTAATACATGACGTAAAAAAACATTTTTTAATATTGCAAGGTATCTAGAAATAGTAAATTAATAATTTAGAAAAAAATAAAAATAAAATATATAAGAAAATAAACCTTAAATTATAAAATCCAACTGTAACATAAAGTATATAAGAAAATATTAAAAAAATAAAACAGTCACATGAGATCAGTTTCTTAAAACCTGTAATATTGCAAGCCAAACATTCTTATTGACAATGATAACGGTGAATTACTTTCTTCAAAAAGCCAAAAACAGAGATTGGTATTTGATTCCTCTAAAATACCTAACTCATTTAAGAAAGAATGATATTTAACCTAAAGAAAAGAAAAACCTTACTTAAATATCATTCTTCTCTCTAGTGAGGTTTTCCTTCTCTTTAGATTAGATATCATTCTTTCTTAAATGAGTTAGGTATTTTAGAAGAATCAAATACTATCTTTGTTTTTGACTCTCTGAAAAAAGTAATTCACCGTTACCATCCTTAACAAGAATGTTTGTTTAGCTTGAAGTAACACAGGTTTTAAGAAATCGATTTCATGTGACTGTTTTATTTTTTAATATTTTCTTATATATTTAATGTTATTGCTGAATTTTATAATAAAGAGTTTATTTCTGTCTCATATTATTTTATTTTATATTTTTCTAAATTATTAATTTACTATTTCTAGATACATAGTAATACTAAAAATATATGTTTTAGTTTGTTTTAGCTTTTATATTATGATATTTTCAAGATTATGGCGAAAATTTATGAATAATTATTAATATAATCAAAAATTTAATTTAAATTATATATATTTGGGTGGTAAACTGAATTTAATTATATCTAATGTTTTTAGATATTTTAAAGTCATGTAATAGATAGGTTCTAATATAATTAAAAGATATAATTATATTTTTGAGGTGTTATTTTTAAAATCATTATAAATATTAGTATTTGTTTGACTATGCACATATATGCACATTCTAGTAAAAGAATATAGGTAAGTTTTCTTATTTATAATAATTATAAATGCAATAATGAAAATAAATACAATCGGATAGAAAGAAAAATTTGTGTTTTCCAATCTTTTGAAAATATTGAAGTTAAATTTTAAACATGAATATTCAATAATTTTAAACACAGATTGTGTTTTTTTTTTCTGATTATATATGAATATTCAATTTCAATAATTTTAAACACAGATTGTTCTTTTGTTTCCGTTTACATCTTTTACTCATCTTTGTGATATGAAAAGTAATATTTTCTTAAAAAATATTAAATTCAATCTAACAATTTGAAAACAACAAAAAATAATGTCATATGATTTATTACATAGAAAATAAAACCAAAAGGCAAACTTTTGTTTCAAAACTACAAATCATTATAACTACCCAACAAATATAATTTTTCTTTTTAATTAAAAAATAAATTTACTTAATTTTAATGCCTTATTATATGCAACATTTTTATTTTTTTAATACATGATAATACTATTAAAATTATCTTCTGAATTAAATATTATGATCTTAGTTTTTTTTTACATACCAATTTTTCAACTCGGAGCATTCATTAATTTGTTGAAGACATAAATGTATTATAAAAATATTAAAGTCACATTGATTTTCATAAAAACATAATATAATAAAAGAAAATTTTAAAAATATTTTAAATATTAATTAAGATAATTAAAATAGCAGTAAAGATGAAATGTAAATAAATATTTTTTAGAGAAGAAAATAGTAAAAGTTATAATTCATTTAGTATCTAATTTAAAAATGATATTTCATATTAAAAAATTATATTGATTTATAAAATTCTACATGATGATTCTTCAAATGGTAAGTGACTCTTTTATTAATGAGTGTATTAAAAAAAGTAAATATTTAATTAAGAAATATTTGTAACATTTTTTTTTAACCTAGAAGGAAACAAACTTGAATGAATTTAGATGGGTTTATATTCACTTATTTTTTCTAAATTGTAAAAAGGATGTGAGGTCAATGTATTAGAAGTCATCATGACAAGAGAAATTTTCTTAATAGTTTGTGCTAGAAAGTTAGACTTATGTATCCCTATTGTCATGAAAAATAAGTTTAAAAACAAGTTTTATCACTTTTTAGTATAGTTATTATCATTTGTCAATATTATATTAAAGCCATATTGATTAAATTCAAGCTACCAAGCTACCATATCGTAAAAACATTATATACATTATATTTCACTCTTGCCAATTGTATGTGCAAAAGGTAACATGAATAGTGTTGGTAAAGTCATGTGAATAATTCACTTTTGCCAATACACTTAATTATTTCCAATATTATTCATTTTCTCCTCTACATTCATGTGAATAAACAAGAACAGTTTTCAATGGTCAGCTGAGCTCATTGGTTCACAAAAGCAGCGAAAGAAAAGTGTTTCGAAAGAAAACAAAATTCATTGAAAATGTAAATGACGAAATTGCTTCTTTCATACTCATTGGTCCAGTTATTATTTATTTTTAATACTTTTCTAAGAATTATCAGAAAGCATGGTAAATAACTAAATCAAAACTAACTATCCACGTAAAAAAAATTAATTTAATTTAAACTAATTCATTGTTAAAAGAAAACAAGATAAAAGGCCAAAAATATTCTTTTGAAACTGCAGAATATTATAAAGTTTTAAAGGCTGTAACAATTATTTTTGTTATCAGGAACAGTTTTAGTTAAAAAATATAGATTTACATAATTTTACTTTCTTACTATGTGTATCATTTACCTATTCAATTTCATTGATTTTGTTTTCAACAGTACCTTTTAAATTAAATATTTTAATTTTAGGTTTTTCTTTTTTACCTATGAATGAATATTAGAGTATTTATACGTACAACGATCAAGAAAAATGATTAATCATAAATTTTTATATATATATATATATATATATATATATATATATATATTTTATATATAAAACATTCTAACAATAAAATAAAATTTGTATAAAAAAAATAAAAATAAACAATGTATTATATTCGAGTGAATATAAATCAATACATTACAAATAGTCAAAACAATATTTTATAATTGAGCTTCTTCTTCTTCAACTTAGTTCAAGTCAGAACATTAATAAGTAAAAGTGAATAATAATAATAATTAAGAAAATGTATTAATTTTAGAAAAAAAAAGAAAACATACAGACTCTATGTACAGCAATAAAAGAAAAGAAAATAATAGAAGAAATTGTTGAATTTTATATATTTAAGATATTATTAAAATATTATTTTAATATTATTAAGTTTCTAGAAGTAGTAAATTAATAATTTAAAAAAAAATAAAAAAAAAATAATATGAAACAAAAATAATATAATACAGCTGTAACATAAAGTATAAAATAGTATTAAAAAAAATAAGAGTCGCGTTAAATCCGTATCTTAAAATCTGTGATATGCCAGACATTCCTATTGGCACTACGAACGGTGAATTATTTTTAATCGGAAAGCCAAAAAACAGAGATTGTATTTGATTCCTTTAAATTAGCCAACTCATTTATCAAAAAGTCATATCTAACCTAAAGAGAAGAGAAATCTCTCACTGTGCAGCTGCGCATGTGTTCTTCTTGAAGGTAAGTTATCTATCTTTAATTCTCGCATGAATATGTTTGACAGAAAACCTTTTCTTTCATGCATATCTATGTTAAAACTTTTCTCTTTTTTGTTCTAAGAACATGAAATTTGTGATCTATGTTAAAACTTTTCTCTCTTTTTATTCTAAGAACATGAAATTTGTGAATATGCTTCACTTCATTCCCATTTGTATTGAGGAAGTTCTTTTCACTTGAAAGCTATTATTTTTCTCCATGTCTTAATTCTTCTTTACATTTTATAAACACTATTCACATAATATAGATGTGTTTAATATCTTCACATTTGTAGAAATTCAACACTTTTTCATGTAGGTAGAGTTTGCATATTTTTTTTCTTGTACATCTTTCATTTTGGTGTGTTGTCACTTTTCCAATATTTGATTCTTCAATCATTTTATATATATATATATATATATATATATATATATATATATATATATATATATATATATTTTTTTATTTATTTATTTATCTTTGGTTCACTTTTGTCTATTGATGTTCTCTCTTCAATTGTGATTGTAAAGGAAGAAGCTCAGTTGTAAGATATGGTGTTGGCTATTCGTAATGCACTGTTATGTATTAGTTCGTTAATACAATATCTTCTGTGTGGAATAAGTTCACATTTGAAGAAAAATTAAATAGATGGCTGTTTTTTTTGACAATGCTTTGAACATTGAGTAAGTATTTCATGTCCAGTTAGAAAATATTATCTTGTGTATTTTTTTCTTTGTTTTATTACTTTCACCACTTCATCTTTCTTTTTATTTTATTTTTCTTTGTTGTTGTTGTCTTTAATATCATTTAAAGTGATCGGAAATGATGTATAGGAAACTGAGGAGCTATATTCCGGATGAAAACTCAATACACACAGAAGCAATGAAAGGAACAAAACTTAAGATCCCTGCAACCTCCAATCTTTGTTTTGTTGGTTTTTCACTGTGAAGAATTTTTTTTCAACCTACGATACATCAACAAGACATAAAGAAAGTGAAAAACTGTCAAATAAAATCCTGACACAAGTGTCCTTGACTAGGTCAGTTTAGTATTATAAATATCAAATTTTCTTTTTATTTTAGATGTTTGTTTTTTTGAATATGATATGTTTAGCACCACTCTTCAAGAAGATATCTGAACTAGGTTTAGGTTTACTCTTATAGTGTGACTTCTGCAACCAACAAGACATAAAGAAAGTGAAGATATGATATGCTGCATATGATAGATGAGGTTATGGCAATAAACTTAGTTCAGATTTCTCTTGCAGCAGTCGTGCTAAACATATCCCAGTTTCATATGAGAAATACAAACATCTAAAATAAAATCAAAACCTGAGATATATAATGCTGAACTGATCTGGTAGAGAGACACTTGTGTCAAGACTCAATCTGACAACTCTTCCCTTTTTTTTAATTTCTTTCAAATTGCAACAAAATTTTCCTTTTTGTTTTTGTATACAAGGATTACTTTTTTGTATTGTATTTTAGTGGAAATTTTTAATTTTATTACTGTTTATGGTTGTATTTTATTTCATTTAACTAGTTAGATGTTCACTAAAAAGTCATGTATATATTCTAAATATTTCTAATAGTTACAATTTGAGAATTTATTATCATTTTTCTTGGCCACATGTTAGTGATGTAGATTTTTATTTAATACGATTTAGTGTTGCTATTTTCCATAACCTTATAATATATTATTCGAAATATGTAAAATTGAATTGATTAGAGAAGTTGTTCGTAATAAATAGTTTTATTAGGTCAATGCGTATGGAAAATTTATACATTTCAAAGGTGAGTTTGAATATCTATATTAATATTATTTGCTTCATTTCTTTTATATTTTTACACAAATTTTATTTTATAGTTAGAATGTTTTATAAATATAATATTTTTATATAATTTATGATTATTATTTTTCTTGACTGTTGTACGTATCATCAAATATAAAATAATAATAATAAATACACTAATATTCATCTATAGGTAAAAAGACCTAAAATTAAAATATTTAATTTAGAAGGTACTGTTAAAAGAAATCTACTTTTTAACTAAAATTGTTCTGATAAAAAGAATAATTGTTACCCCTTTAAATGTTTATAATATTCTGCAGTTTCAAAAGAATATTTTTGACCTTTAATTTGTTTTTCTTTTAACAGTGAATTAGTTTAGATTAAATTTTGTTTACCTGGATAGTTAGTTTTGATTTAGTTATTTACCATTCTTTTTGATAATTTTTCAAAAAGTATTAAAAACAAGTAATAAATTAATTATAAAATATATAATATGAGTATTTGGGTATCACGTTCAACTAAGAGAGATTTATTCTAAAGCAAGTCTCATGGGTATAACATTTTCACCATTTTTATTTAAATATAAGCAAATTTAATAAAATATTTTTCTTCTTTATTAGAAATATATTATTATATATTTCACTCCATAGGCTTTAACAAACTTAAGAAGTATTGTGTATGACTAATCTATATTTGGATTATCCAATATCTTTAGGGACAAAAAATTTTTCGTTTAGTGCTCCACCTAATAATTATTTGTTTTTTATTTATAGTGTCATTTTCTTTTAACCATCATTTGACATATATTTACATTTCTTTTTTGTTTATATTTACATTTTTAATGAATTTTGTTTTCGTTCAAAACTCTTTTATTTTGTCACTTTTCTGAACTAATAAGCTCAACTGAAATTCAGTTGCTTCACTTGGAATTCGTATTTATTCAGAATGACTATCGGAAACGCGTTTTATAAAGTAATCTTATTTTATCATTATCCTTATTTATAAATGAAGATAAATAAATCATATTTTAAAATTTGTTTCATGGTATGTTTCTTCTCTATTTGTTTTAAAGATTTAACGGTAACATAAAATACATAAGACAAAATCATGTCACGTGATATAGGATTCTAAAGCCTGTGTACTGCAAGTCATACATTGGTATTGGGGCATTGGTTTAACATAGAAGAGAGAGTAGGTTTGGAATAGAGAATAGGTTTAATGAGATTAAGAAAATAGTAATTCCAACATAGTTTCGTTTGCAGTGCATTCTTGTTCAAGGTATATCACTATGTTTGATTCTTCTTATTTTTTTAGAAAATTGGAGAAAGCAGTGGTATGGTGAAAGAATATTTGACAGAAAACCTTTTCTTTCATCTCTATCTATGTTAAAATTTCTCTCTCTCTTGTTCTAAGAATATGAAATCTGTGAACAAATGGTTGTATTGAGCATGTTCTTTTCACAGAGATGCACTTTCTATCAAGGCTCATTTATTTGAAACCTTTTTGTTTTCATCTGGCAGTTGTTCTTTACATTTTATAAATAGTATTCACATAACATAGATGTGTTTAATATCTTCACATTTATAAAAATTCAAAACCTTTTTCATGTAAGTAGAATTTGCATGTTTTTTTTTTCTTGGTACATCTTTCATTTTGGTGTGTTGTCACTTACTTTTCCAATGTCTGATTCTTCGAATGTTTGATTTTTCAATCATTATATATATATAGTTTTGGTTCACTTTTGTTTATTGATGTTCTCTCTTCAATTAGGATTGTAGAGGAAGAAGTTCAATTGTAAAATTTGGTTTTGACTATTCCTAATGCATTGTTATGTATTAGTTCTTTAATACAATATCTTCTCTACGTGGAATGAGTTCACATTTGAAAAAAAAAATTAAACTAATGACTATTCTTTGTCACAATGTTTTGAACATTGAGTAAGTATTTCAAATCCAGTTAGAAAATATTATCTTTTGTATATTTTTTTTTTCTTTGTTTTATTACTTTTACCTCTTCATCTTTCTTTTTATTTATTTGTTCTTATTGCTGTCGCCTTTAATATCATTCACCGCAAGAAAGCAAGTTAATAGCTTCCACTAATTTGCGTGCAGGAAAAAGTGGACTCCATTAAAGTCAGTTTCACTGACTTTTTGGTGTCTCAAAATAAAGTAAAAATATTAGAGTGGGGAAACCACTCTAAACCAACTAAACTTAAACATATCGATAAAATTTTAATAAATATTGCATTAAAGAATCTATTCATCTTCCAAGATTAAGTAACATTTTTCTCTTCCATTACACATTTGCCTACACCTTTTCTCTAGGCGCATCATACATCATCTGTCGAACCAAGGTCTCTCTATCTTTCATCATTGAACAAATAGGAAAAGTTTTGCATCCATTGCATGACCAAAACAACATCCTTCCTTCTTTGGTGATAAAATTTGTGTGTTGTTCCCCCACGGATTCTTGAAGCAGAGAAGGGAAAATGTTACGACAATTTTTTTATTTAATTATTATTATTATTTTCTATAATATATTTATAAAATTTAAAGGCAAAATTATACATAAAATATTCACACACACACACACATATATATATATATACAGTACTGTATGCATCTTATATCTACATCGTTTAGTACATCTTATATTTCCTAAATTACAAGAGAAATTTTTTTTTATTTATATACAGTTTTTCCCTCATATACTGGCTTTCAAACAGGTGGAGGGAAAAGGTTATGGATAGGGTTCACTTGGACTGTTGGGGGTAAATAGAAGGTAACTCCAATTTGTCCTTCAATGATAATTGACGCGTTTGGAGCAGAGAGAAAAGTAATAGTAGAGTTTCTCGTTCCATGAAATGTTACAGAATTATTCACTGCATTTGTTTGCCATGCATTTCCAGGGAAAACAGTCACAATGTTGTCAAAGAAGGGATCAAGCATGTTGGGAGCAGCCATCTATGATAAGGTTATAAAATTTTGTTTTTCACATAAAATCATAAAATAGGGAAGTGACAAATATCACATAAAAAATACAACATATCATAATAAAATGAAATGAAATGAAAATTCTCCCAAATCCATAAAACTAGATTTTTATTATACTTTTATAAAGATATTGATTAATTTTGTAGTGACTAGTTAGCATAAATGAGCTAATGGCCAACAAAGTAACTCAAGAACATCTCATCTTGATTAATACTAACTCGTTTAAATCCCCAAGGTCATACCTCCAACTACAATAATCAAATCTTTATTTATCATAAATTTTATTTCAATATTTAAACCATATAATTATATAAATAAATAAATAGGATCAATGCATAATTAAAAAATATATATAAATAAATAAAAAGGATCAGTACATAACTCGAGATAAATATACATACCATTCCTATTTCGTTTCACTACCACCACTCCTATTTTGCTATTTTGATCTTACTGTCTCCATTCAATTATGTTTTCTTCTTTCAAATTCTAGTTACCGTGGTTTGTTATGGATTAAGTTCTCATTTTTTTAAACCTGTAATTTCATGTGCATTTATTAGCATCTGATCTCATTCCATTACGTGGAGTAATGAATAGATAATTATGAAGGGTTTCTCTTTTCTCTTTTCCTCTCTCTCTCTTTTTTATAACCTAACAATATGTCCATTTTACCTAACAATATGTAAGTTTATCCTTTATATATATATACATACTTATGTAACTTAACAAATTTATTTTACGTTTCTTCTTTTATAAAAATATTTTATTTTATTAACATTCTAAAATATTTAATATATTTCTTATAAAATCATCGATTATTTGTATATTTTGGATATTTATAATCTTTACATTCATATGTTCATAATTTATTATAATAATAATATGTATATTATATATATATATATATATATATATATATATATATATTTGTTATAATAATAATAATAATATATAATAAAATGCTTATAAAGTAATACATTATTTATTGATTTATGGATGTTACAATTCTCCCCTACTAAAAGAAATTTCGTCCTCGAAATTATTTATTTATTTTTGAAATAAATAAGAGTAAAGGTTTGTTATTTTCTCTTCTAATTCCCATGTAATATCTCCATTAGCTTCATTCCACATGACCTTCACTAGAGGGATTTGTCTGCCTCTCAATTCTTTGACCTTCTTGTCCATAATTTGTACAGGTATTGCATCAAATGTAAGGTTATTCTTTAATTATACTGTATCAGGTGTTATCACATGGGTTGGATCAGAAATATATTTTCTTAATTGAGACTCATGAAAGGCATTATGAAGGTTGGAAAGGAACGAAGGTAAGCAAATTTGATAAGTAACATGACCTATTTTTCTAAGAATTTGGTAAGGGCCAATAAATCGGGGAGTGAGTTTTTTTGATTTCATCACTCTACCAATTCTAGTGGTTGGTGTTACTTTCAAGAATACATGATCACCTTCTTGAAATTCAAGAGGTCGTCTTTTCTTGTCAGCATAACTTTTCTGTCTACTTTGAGTTGCTCTCAATTTGTCCCTGATCATTTTGATTTTCTCTGTTGTTTGTTGAATCATGTCAGGACCTAATACTAAAGGTGTTCTACATTTCTTTCCATATAATGCCTCATAGGGTGCCATACCTATGCTGGAATGGAAACTATTGTTATAGGTGAACTCAATCAAAGGTAAGCATTGATCCCAACTATCAGAATTTTCTAACACACAAGCTCTCAGCAAATCTTCCAAAGATTGAATGGTTCTTTCAGATTGTCCATCAGTTTGGGGATGATAAGCTGAGCTAAGGTGAAGCTTGGTACCTAAGGCTTGATGTAAACTTCCCCAATATTTTGAAGTAAATTTAGGGTCCGTATCAGATATAATACTTATTGGAATTCCATGTAACCTGACAATTTCTTTTATGTATAATTCGGTCAATTTTTCCAATGAATACCTAATGTTAATGGGTAAGAAATGAGCAGACTTTGTTAACCTATCCACGATAACCCATATGGAATCAAATTTTTGAATGGTTCATGGGAGGCCAACTACAAAATCCATTGCTATACTATCCCATTTCCATTCAGGTATATCTAAGGATTGTAGCACTCTTGCTGGCTTTTGGTGTTCTATTTTAGCTTTTTGACAAACTAGACATTTTGCTACATATTGTGCCACTTTCTTTTACATTTTGGGCCACCAAAACATTTTCTTGAGATCTTGATACATTTTTGTTGTGCCCGGATGTATGCTTAAATTGCTTTTATGTGTTTATTCTATAATCATTTCCTAAATTTCCTCATTATTGGGTACACACATCCTGTCTTTAAATCACCAGTGCAAGAAGGGTATTTGGTCGCGGTTATTTTTTCTATTCTGCACCGATTTTAGAGCCGAAGCATATAAGATCGAGGCCAAAAAGGGTTAGCTTTTGGCCTCGGGTGTTACCCGAGACAGAAACCCATTTTATGCCCCGGTTCTACTGAGAACTGAAGCCGTATCTTTATAGTACTGCCTTGGTTATGATGGAACCGAGGCCTAAGACATTCAAAATTAAAAAAAAAAAATCAGAAATGACACAATTGAATGGGGTTTTGGAATTCTCTTCAATCCTCTATCATCCCCAACAATGGCATTTTGGAACCAATCCACGACCCAACCCCATCTTCCATTTGCAGAAAGATTAATCTTTCCAACATCATGAAACACTTCATAAATGCATCCTTCCATCACCGATTATGGTTCTTCACAAACCCCACCACCCAATCTCAATCACCTACACAAAATCACCAAAACAAAGGCTATCAAACCATCACATATTCATCTTTACCAATTACTTTGTGCCAATACATAGAGCTATATCTAGCAGTCCCAATATTCTCCTCCTTTCTTCTCCTCTGTAAAAGAAGAACAAAGACAAATAACTATTAAAAAAAACAAGAACAAAAACAATGAGGGGGGTTGAAAGGTCGGTGGCTACGCATTTGGAGAAGAAGATGGAGCGAAAAACCCCCAAAATGGTGTTGCCGATGTTGTCTCCGGGAACAGTGGTGTGGTGCGGCTGCCACGGTGCGACGTAGTGCGATTGCGGCATGGAGGCTAATCGTTCAAGGAAGAAGTCGTCCAACTCTAGCGTGAAGAAGAAGATGGAAAGTGCTGACAACACCAGTGATGTCGCCAATTCTGACGATTGCTCCAGCGGCAGCTTTGGTTGGCGGTAGGAAGGTTCGTCTACGGTAGTTCTTGGTGGAGGTGACGTTCTCGCATGAAGGATGAAGAAGAAAGGATTTCCTACAAAGATGGGGGTCATGTTCGTCTGCAACTAGGGTTTCCTGCAAAGGATTGAAGAATGGGATTTGGGCCTAAGGCTGGCCATTTTAACCAGTTATACTGCTTCGGGTTCAAACAACCGAGGCATATAAGGCCTTACTGCCTCGGGTCACTATCAATCGGTGCATAAAACTTTTGTTTTAAATTTAAAAATCCAAGTGGCGGGAGGAGGGAAATTTTGGAGTGGCTTTAGGCCTCGGGTCCCTTAGAACCGAGGCATAAGACCAGTTTCTGCCTCGGGTCAACTAGTAACCGGGACATAAAATGTTGCATAAATTACAAAACTATCACTGCGTGTTTATATGCCTCGTTTCCACTATGACCGAGGCATAAAGTCTGAGTTAAAAAGCGTAAAATGCACTAGTGAATATCAAAGTTCCGATTTTATCTATGCCAAAATTCTCTCCATCCTTTTGTCCTATCAATATCTTTTTCTTTTGAATGAATTCATCACTTTCCTATGTCTCATGGATTTGTTTTTGTAAATTGTTAGTGATCTGAATGGAGTTTAATTGCATTTTATCATGGCTTAGGGTGACCGACAGATTCATCTCTCTAAATTTTTCTAACAAATTCATCTCATGAATCATTAGTGAGGAGATATGTAAAGATTTTTTGCTTAAATCATTTGTCACTATATTTGCCTTTCCTAGATGGTACTGTAATTCAAAATCATAATCTTTCAGAAATTCCATCCATCTTCTTTGTCTCATATTTAATTCCTTTTGATCAAACAAGTATTTGAGACTCTTATGATCACTAAAAACTTCAAACTTTTCACCATGAACATAATGTCTCCATATCTTAAGTGCAAAAACAATGACAGCTAGTTCCAAATCATGGGTTGGGTAATTTTCCTCATGTGTTCTTAATTGTCTAGAAGCATATGCCACTACCCTTCTATCTTGCATAAGAACACAACCTAATCCTATTTTGGAAGCATCACAAAATATAACAAAGTGCCTAGTAGGATCAGGTAATGCTAAAACAGGAGAAGTGGTTAATCTTTTCTTAAGTTCTTGAAAATTATTCTCACATTTTTCTGTCCACACAAAAGCTTGGCCCTTTTTGGTGAGTTGGGTTAAAGGCGTAGCTATTTTAGAAAATCCCTCAATGAATCTTCTATAATATCCTGCCAAACCGAGAAAATTGCGAATCTCAGTCATTATTTTTTGTGGTTCCCATTGTAAAACTGCTTCTACTTTGGCCGGATCCACTGACACTCCTTTATTGGAAATCACATGTCCTAAGAATTTTACTTCCTCTAACCAGAATTCACACTTAGACAATTTAGCATACAATTTCTTTTCTTTCAAGATTTGCAAGACAATCCGAAGGTGTTACTCATGTTCCTCAAGACACTAACACAAAAAAGCGTTATAACGTCACCCCTATAACGTCTGTCCAAAAAAAGTCCAACGTTAAAAATGACCGGTGGCATTTTTGTAAATTATCGAACTTTTTTAACGTCTGTCTATTCCAGGTCAGACGTAATTTAACGTCTGTCCATTCCAGATCAGACGTAATTTAACGTCTGCCCAAAAAACCCCGACGTCATTTAAAAAAGGACGTCAGACTGTTGTTCCCCCGACGTCACTTAATGTCGAACTCCTTCACCACCGACGTTAAGTTTTACTTATCTCTACGCGAAACGCAGAAACCTTACGATGTTTCACTGTTTCCGCGAGCGTTTTCCACCGGTGACCCCCATTTCGACTTTATCTAGGTGAGTTTCGAACGTTTTTCACCACCAAACTTGTTGGGATTTGATTATGAATTGATTTTAGGCATTTTGAACCGAATATTTTGCATTTTCATCCCCATTTGCAGCGTTTTGAGATTCGTCCAACTTGCTCTTCATCCCCATTTGGCTAACAGCGTGCAAAGACCTTAAAGCCACCTTCTCCAAGTTCGTCTTTCATTTGCTAGAAGGGGTTAGTTTTCCATTTCTAAATTTAGGGTTATTACTAAATTGAGCGTTAATTGTGATTACAATGGCATGATGCATACTG
>Ga0214544_1005879_pt1 | contig 23279 bp, 16 predicted proteins | sample CNSS3metaG_FD_160074 | JGI IMG/M metagenome (GOLD analysis project Ga0214544, IMG submission 160074) | Root nodule microbial communities from cowpea collected in UCLA plant growth center, Los Angeles, California, USA - CNSS3 | ecosystem: Host-associated > Plants > Roots > Nodule | place: USA...
CAACTTTGGGAATCAAAAATAATAAACACAAATGAAAAGGAATGAAGGATTAGTGAACTTCCTTTCTAAACATGCTTAGTCTTCTTAAGCATGTGCCTTCATCCTTGGTTGGGGTCAATCCTTCATCCGTAAAATCTTAAAAAAATGAAAGTTTTGGATGAAAAAAGTAAAGTCTTTGAGCCATGTGCTGTCAAACAATGAAATTTTATTGGATCCTTTCAAATAATTTGCTTTGGTCGAGCTTGCTTATATACTCAAACTGAAGTTTATCTTCTTTTGTTGTTTCAGGACAAAATTCAGAATGGGAAACATGTGTTCCAGTACCTGATTTTATAGGTTTAAACTCTAAACTTTAAACTTTTAATGCAATTTTAGGTTAGTCATAGTTGGAATGCATTTTGGGACTTGATTACTTTTTTAGAACTTGTGTACACCAAAGAAGTTAATTCAATACTTAATTTATGAAATGTGGTATTGCTCTTGGACTTTTGGTGCAGAGTGAGTAAGTGTATTTTATTTTATTTTCTGGCAGTGGTGCCTTCATTTATTGATATAAAGTGATTCTTGATTTGGAATGAATGAATGATAGGGTTGTGAAGGTGCTGTATGAAGTCACATCTCTTTTTGGAATGAGTTTTATTTGATTTATGTACAAATTTCAGTGAGTGATGTTTTTATTTCTTTTACAATGGCTGGTACAATTAATTGGGGTTTGGAAGCTGTGAATTTTTGTCATATAAACTTTTTTTTTTCATGTTTAGAGAAAAGCCCATGGGCTAGCCCTGGCCCACAGGGATTTTGTGGGCTATTTGGCCCTGTGGGCTTTTTAGTGGGGGGCTTTTTTGGTTGTGTGGCCTTTTTTGGCCCCAGCCCATGTGGGCCAGGGCCAAGCCCTGTGGGTTGGGCTAAATTGACAGTTCTATGCAACCCTTGCATTAGGTTCGAGACGAGAGAAAAATAGAGTGAAACAGAGAGAAAGAAGTTCTGAGTGCCTCTAGGAAGAAGCCATTAGAGAGAATGAAGAAGAAAAAAAAACAATCAGTTTATCTTCTGCAAGTCTGTGCAGAGAAGCTACCTTGGAGGAAAGGTTTTATTCCTCTTCTCATATATTGGGGTTCACTCTATTGTTTATTTAAAGTAGGCATTGAGATTTGTTATCAACCTCTTCCGCACTTATTTGTTATTTTTTAGATCTTTCTAACTAGAAGTACTGTTATTTTATTCGTGATTCGTTAATTTTAAAAAAAAAAAATTACATCCGTTGTTTCATAAAGGAATATGCCATGTCACACACTTTCAAGAAAATCATACAAGAGTCTTAGAAAGTAAGTGTCTCAGAAATTATCATTGATTAACATTTCTCGTTTCTGTTTCGGAAACATGTTGAAACTCCGACCAATTTTCATCATTCAATAACCAATACACCACAGCAGCAGCTGTTTTAAAGACTACTCTGTTCATTTAGAAGTATGATGCATTTAGGGTGAAAAGTAGGGAAACAACCGGGATACAAAATACAAGATAAATACAGATACTATGATACAATATTTGCAGTGTTCACTGTGATTTAGATTGTCGTGTTGTGTGGTGTTTGGTTCAAGCATTTCGATACGTGTGTCATTTCTCTTCTTTTGTGGTGTCTCGTTAATTCTGAGAATCAAACAAAATAATGTAAATTTGTGGTGTTGAGTAGGTTAAGGAGGTTTAGAACCAATAAGAGGAGATTCTGAAGCAGAAAACTGGATTGATCGGTACTTTATCTGCAACAAGGAATAACGTAAATGAAAATCTGGTGAATGGCTTGGCTCAGATTCTCAGACAAAGTAGTTGAAGATTAGAAAAACAAGGATTCACGGGTTTTCTTAAAATATTTTCCTTCTATTCCCCTACACACTTTTTCAAGAACTTAAAGAATAACGGAAACAAAATGTGTGGCTTTTGATTACGCAGTTTAGGAACAAACTTTTAAACATTTGCCTAGTGCTTGTGATCATATTCATATCCGTTTACCCTGGGCCCAAGACTTGACAACACAACATAATTCATTGTGTTATTCTCAACTCTAGTACCTTCTTCACTCTCTCTCAATACACTTTTTGCACAGGATGTTTTTTCAATATTACCTTGATGGCTTATTAGTATCATTTTAGTTAAGAAAAAAGGTTAGTTTTCTTGTTGTTTTTCTATTCTATATAAAGACAATAATAGTGTCTTGTTTCCCTCTCTCTCTTCATGCATATTGGATCTTCACAAAGAATTAGCAGCTCAAGATAGCTTTTATATCAAATAAGATCTATATATTTATAATACACAAAAACAACAACTCTTCATAGAATATTGACCTCTTAAAATTCGACGCTTGATTTTTAATTTTTACTTTTTTTTAAACTCGTGTTAGATATTATTATGTATTATAATTAAATTAACATTTCAAAACATATCAATCACTTGTTATCACAACTTTTGATTTCATTTAGTCATGTAAGCCTTTTGTATGAATTATCTCCATATGATCAATATCTCTTATTGTCCCTTCTCTTTTGTCTTTTAAATTAATTAAGATAAATGTTGATGAGGAATTACAAGTTTTACTCGTGAGTGTATTTATAGAATATAGTAGTTTTCATTAGTTAAGGAGTTTTTTTTTTCAATCAAATGGAATTTAAATAATTAAAAACCATATTGTTTACGTTATTTTATTTTAGATTTTCTGAAACAACATTTATGAAACAAACATGTCCAAACTATTTCATACATTAACGTCAACATATATATTACATGTTTTAAATATCACTAAAGTAAATTTAACAGTGGAATAAAACTTAAATAAAAAAGACATTCATTGAGTTTGATTTAAATGGAAAGTTAAACACAATTTTCAATTTGCTCTGATTGAAGGTATCTTCTATATTTTGTTTTCAGCAAGGTTTTGATTTTACATCAATACCAATTTACTTGATGTTTGCCAAGTCCACTACAAAAACAGTGCATGAGACTCCAAAAAAGCCATGAAATTAGGTCACGTAAAATAATGTGGTATTACCCCAAGATGAATAATATTTGTTTTACCCTACCTGACGTTGAGAATGAGTTCAACTCACTTTTTAAAGCATGGGGTCTGAATGAATGGCATAATAAAGCGTGCACATGCACGTGAGAGTACACATGCTGCCCACTGTTCTTGGTAGACATAAATTTATGCTGATTTTGGGAATAGAAGGAGACAAATCCAATCCCGAATGCACTTCTAATATGCTGTGTCGAGAATAAAGACGATTGAAAAATATATATTGATTAAAAAATTAACAGCATAAAAGCAGGGAGAACTTAAAATATCTTAATTTTATTGAGGAAGATTATTAGGCGAAGAACTAAACATTTGGCCAAGAACATTTCATCCATGGATTACCCAATAAGTCAAGAGATGTAAATTTCAATACACTTTCCATCCATCCAAGATTCAAAGACATTGTAGATGGAAAAATTGGGAACTGTAGTGAAGATTGTGATCAACATCCATCTAATTCAAAAATTTAAATTCAAACAAAATACTACATGTGACAATAGCATTTATCATTCATTCCCCTTTTTGTCTATATGAAATGCACACATGATATAGAAATGTGAAGAAACATTATCAAGTCATTTGATCTTTTATTCCACACAGGAAAATGTTGACATCAAGCATATTGATTTGTGAGTTATGAAGTGTACAACAACTTGAAGAGACATTTTTTACTGTATCAAGGTTTGCTGGGCTTTCTCAACAGAATTCCTCAGCAAGGATATTACTTGAGCTGGCTCAGGGGCACCAAACACTGAACTTCCAGCAACAATGCAATTTGCCCCTGCCGATGCAGCCACCTCTATTGTTGAAGGCCCCAGACCACCATCAACCTGTAATCCAAATATAGCATCATCCAATTGTTGAAAAATAGAATTATTACCAGTTTTCATGAGCATGCTAACACAACAAGCATTTAATGTCCGTCTGAATAAACAGTTCATTTAAGGACTTGTTAATAACACTTTTTTCCTGGATAAACTTTTTGACCAACACTTATGCAAGGAAAAATAAATAAATGATTATGTAGACGTAAATTAATTTAGAGAAATACTCTCATCTAGCTTCGTCAAAAATTTGATTTTAATTGGAATGTAAACTAATTTTAGCTTATAAAAAATAATAATCATTATTTTTAAATTTGTATTTGTTTTCTACCGGAAAGGTTGATTGGTTGTTCCCTCGGATCATATTCTCATTAAATAGATTTTGAATGTGTGCACAATTCATTGATTGGTAGACATCCCTTGTTCAAATTGATGCTCAATTTTAATGGCGCATGAATGACGACATCAAGCACCATATTCAGACTTGTCTTGCTAACCAGCAAGCCACGACTAACACAACAGTGCCTTTGGGACTACTACATCCTCTGCAAATCGCCAAGCAAATACGGTAAGATTTAGCCATGGATTTCATCACAAGACTTCTTCCATCCAATGGCTACACAGTGATCATGGTGGTTATTGATAGGTTATCAAAATATGCTCATTTCTCAACACTGAAAACTGATTATTCCAATAAAAAAGTAGCAAAAACCTTTATATCAACTTCTATGGGTTTCCTAAGACAATTGCATCAAACAGGTACAGGGTTTCTACTAGCCAATTTTGGTAGCATTTGTTAAGGTTGAGTGGCACAAAGTTGAATATAAGTACAGCATGCCATCGACAATCAGATGGGCAGTCCGAGAAATTGAATAAATGCTTGGAAATCCAAGATGCTTTACTCTTGACTCACCTAAGGATTGGGCTAAGTTGTTACTATGGCTGAATATTGGTATAACACAGCTTATCATAATAGCAGTGGTTTGAGACCTTTCAAGGTGGTGTATGGAAGAGATCCTCCTCATTTGGTGAAATATGTTCCTGAAGATCCTATTGTAGTCAAGACCAGTTCAATACAAAAGAATGTTGTCCTTGGTAAGTTAAACAGGAATTTGAACAAACCCCAAGACCATATGAAAAAATATGCCGAAGAAAGGAGGAAATACTTTGAATTCCAGGTAGGGAATATTGTGCTGGTGAAGTTGCAACCTTATCAGAAACATTCAGTGGTTCTTATGAAGAACAAAAAGTTAAGTGAGGTATTTTTGGACCTTTCCAGTTTGGGAGAGAATAGTTGTTTAAAGATTACTGTTGCCCCCATGCAGCAAAAATACACTATGTTTTTAACTGTTTGCAGTTGAAATTGTGTAAAGGGGATCATTCTACTCCTTACCTGTCATTACCCATCACCATTGATAATCGGACTCCTGTTCTTCAACCAGTTTCCATCCTTCAGACAACGACTATTCAATGAGGAAGTTGACAAATTTAGCCACATCTAGTCCAGTGAGAAGGTCTTGATGAAGCTCAATTAACTTGGGAAGATCAATGCTTTGCTGCAAGCATTCCCTAACTTTAACCTTGGGTTAAATAATTCCAAAGGTTCCCATTTTGTAGCGGAATCTCAAGTAGGTCCCCCATTTTCATTTGACTCAATTGAGTCCTTATTTTTGAAAATTTGTTGCAATCAGTTCCTTTCCATTAGTTGTACAGTAACAGTATTAATTATGTGCCACGGGTCAACACGTGGTTTTTTTTATTTTTTTAATTTAAAATATATATATATATATATATATATATATATATATATATATATATATATATATAATTGCCATGGCAGAGACGATGTGATGTGGCAGTGCCACATGTCACTATTGGATGTGAAAAGTCTCAATGTAGCCTCTGTATTTGTTATTTTGTCTCAATTTGGTCTCAATTTTTTTAAAACTAAATCAATTTCATCCCTATATCAAATTTAATTTTTATATAAATTTTATAATGGTATTTTTATTATAATTGATATTTTTAACAAAATTAAGTTTATTTAAATGTGTATTTTGCATTGAACTTTATTTAAATATTGTTTCAAATATTTATATATCAATAATTTATAGACAAATGTTAGAATTTATATTTAAAATTTTATATTTGAATTTATAAAATTTTTATTTTTAAAGCAACTCTAACATTTATCTATAAATTATAGATATATAAATATTTTAAAAAAATTAAATTAATATCAGTGCAAAATATACATTTAAATAAACTCAATTTTGTTAAAAATATCAACTATAATAAAAATATCATTGTAAAATTTATATAAAAATTAAATTTGATACAGAGATGAAATTGATTCAATTTTCAAAATTTTGGGACCAAATTGAGACAAAATAACAAATACAGGGACTACATTGAGACTTTTCACATCCAATAGTGACACGTGGCACTGCCACTGCCACATCACATCGTCTCTGCCACGTGGCACAATGCCAGATTGACACGTGGCAATTTTAATTTTTTTTAAAAAATATATAAAAAAAATTAAAAATAAAAAAAAATCACGTGCTGACACGTGGCATATAATTAACACCGTTACTGTACAACTAACGGAAAGGAACTGATTGCAACGAATTTTCAAAACTAAGGACTCAATTGAGTCAAATGAAAATGGGAGGACCTACTTGAGGTTTCGCTACAAATATAGAGACCTCTAGAATGATTTAACCTTATCCTTGGGGACAAAGTTGTTCTTAAGAGGAGAGGAATAACAAGTGTAGATAAGAGGGGGAAAAGGGAGCATGGACAACTCAGCTGCAGAGGGACACGTGGTTGTTGATCCAATCAATGAGGGAAGGAAAGGTGCAAGACCTAAAATAACTAATTTTAGAACAAAGAATTTCAAATTATATGCTAGTATATAGAATTCGATAAGAGAAGAGAGAACAGATATTAGACATGTCAAAGTAAGCCAATCCGGCTCACACCGGTTGGCTCACCACGAACCGGGTTGAAAATGAGTGAACCTAACCTGGCTCACTTCCTGGTGAGCAAGAAATTTTACAACCCGGCTCAACCCACCACTGGTTGGTGGGTTAGGTGGGTTGGCTCACCAACTCACATAAAAAATTATTTATATATTTATTTTTAAGTATTCAAATATTTAAATAATTTTTTAAGAAACCCATGAGATGTTAATCACAGTAAAATCAAGAACCAATGTTTTCATCATGCTCACCACCAATATATGATGAATTGTTTCCAAGAAAATTGTCCATATTGTCCAAGAAAACATGACTAATATTACACATTTTTTGTCATGTTATTCAACAAAATATAAATAAAAAAAATACACATATTTTGTCATGCTAATTTAGAAAAATTTGTTTATAAGACGATTGTTTGAGTAATTGACTATAAAAATTATATTTAAAGATTAAAGTATCAACGTATATAACTTGACAATCAAATTAAAAAAACATTCAAACTATTAAAATATTATTAAGCAACATTCTAGCATTTAAAAATATGAATAAAAATTATATTTAAAGATTAAAGTATTAACGTATAAAACTTGACAATCAAATTAATGAAACATTCAAATTATTCAAATATTATTGAGTAACATTCTAGCATTTAAAAATATGAAATTGTGAACCTATATAATTATGAGTAGTACACAATTATTATAAAAAATAAAAATAATTGTAAAAAAATGTTGGTAGGTTAAGTGGGTCAACCCACCCTCAACCTGGCTCGAACCCATTTGACCCATGGGTTAAGTGAGCCAGGTTGAGTTTAACCCACTTTTGAAAAAACTGAATTTTTTTCAACCCAACCCGGCTTGAACCTGTGGTGAGCCGGGTTGGCTCACGGGTTGAAACCCATTTTGACATCTCTAGCAGATATCCATGACATAGTTGTGATCTATCTCTGGGGATCATTCTATTCTCATAATAGTTTTTTCTATCCCAGTGCCACTAATATGAGGTAGCGTTCCTCATTTTCATATCCATCTTGAGTTATAATAGATACTGAGATTCCTATTCCATATCCATTCTTTTGCAGATTCATTTGTACAACAAGAAATAAATAAAAGACAACTTTTCTTTGTCCTAAATAAGTGACAAGAATATAAAAACTAAAATTCAAAAGCTTTAACAAGTTCAAGAATCAAGCATGCATAAAATCTCAATTATCTAATACGTCTAAAACCATGAAGCAAATATGAATCTAACTTGAAACAAAAGTCACAGCCAAAAAAATAGACTGAGATACCTCAATGTCAAGCGATGGATACTTCTTCCGAAGTATACGTACCTGATTTGACAATTCAAATGAGAAAAAGAATTACTGAAAAAATAGATAAAACTAGTATAATTGACAAGAGTTGTCAGCCACCGAGCATAACATAAGAAAGAGAGTGGTGATACTTTATCCATCATCTGTGGTATAAACTTTTGTCCTCCAAATCCAGGTTCTACAGTCATCACAAGAACCATTTCCACAGGATTTTCAGCTTCCACCTGTGAAGAGAACAATGATTATAACACAAGAAAAAAACACCCTCTTGAGACTAAAAACTTCAGGTCAGAGATAATGTAACTAATCTCTATTTTATGCACTCCGTCACAATATTCATCCACCTATATAGGTATGACCTGTGAGAACCAAAGGAGGAAAATCTTTACCAGAGGAAAAACCTCTTCAATGGGAGTCCCAGGCTTTACTGATACCCCAGGCCTCATGCCATGTGACTTAATTCTTTGGATAAGTTCTTCCCAGTCATCTATCCACAAGAACCACTTTTAAGACAGTAGACAACAAAATATTAAATAAACGTAGGCTGAAGAAAACTGCATATGAGGAAGACAAACCAAAGGAAGTATAAGGACAAACTTTTCAATGTCTCTACATGAAATGTAAAACCAGAAGCACCAGCTTTTGCCAAGGGTTCAACATAATCAAGAGGATTTGTAACCATAAGGTGGCAATCCAAATATGCCCTGCAAGGGTTAATCGTTAATGATTAAAATGCACCCTACATAATGTAAATAGGCACTAAAAAATAAAATCATCTAGATCAGTGAAAAAGGAAGACTGTTACTTTGTGTGCTTTCTCAAACTTTCAATAACAGGAGCGCCAATAGTTAAATTGGGGACAAAATGCCTGCACAAAAATAGAAGGAAATGGGAAAAGAAAGGAAACATGTTCAGTAATTTAATGACTAAACGCTCACACACGGAGACAGTAAAGTCCAATAACAAACAAAATTAAGCACACATGAGGTGATTCTAGGCCATCCTTAAGACCAAGTCAGGTTGATGAACAAAATTCACTTCACACACCCTTGCAAGCAGAACCTTGAAAGATGGTTGTTTTATTGCCAAGCTGTACAGAGTTTGCCTAAATTTCATTCAATTAGACGATCATCCAACTCAATACAAGCATAGTTAAATACCCATATTGTCCCATATCATGTCACTTTTGTAATGAAAACATTTAGCCCTTCTGTCCAATGTCAATAGAGTACTATAGAATTCATTTGTTTAAAAGACAAAGAACAGGACAACAGGAAGAAAATTATGATTCAATTAGAAATACATCATCAGAAAATGGCCTTGAAAATTGAAGATTCTCAGCATCTGCTACATGTTTTATATGATTAATGGGCAAAGGCATAACCGAGTTACAATCAAATATGCATCATACGTATGTAGGATAGATCAAAGTATAGCTGGATGTACAAAATTACTACACAGTCAACATAATTGGTGAAGATAAAAACTGGGGTAACTAAAAAGGAAATAATAGCAGACTACAATGCTATACAGGCAGTTGATATTGGGGAAATTTATAGAAGAAAATGTAGCACTGATCACAGATGAATACAGTAGCAGAACCTATACTAAGGGCACCAGGTTGCTTTGGTCCAGTTATTGTAATTATGGAACATGACAGAATATTGGCATCCACTGTAGGTTATTTGTCAGTCTTACTGACACGCACATTTTAGAATGCAATATTACTATGAACTACACCTCTACACATGCAATGAGATCATTCAGCATTAAACAAAATTCTTATCCCTGGGGCTACAGTAAGTGTGTGATTGTGTTCCCAATTATGCCTCCCTTTGGCGCACTCAGAGAAACTAAACATGCCTGGGAAAATTTGATGGATCCATGTTCAACAGAGTTATATGGCATATACTATTCAAAAAGCTACAAACAAACTAATTACACCTTAATCAATCAAATTCATTGTTATAAATATAGAAGAAAATTAACACAACAACGTGAGAGGAAGTGCCACATATTATTAACAGGCCATCAAAACTTTAAAATGTGATCAGTATAAAGAAAAACAAGACTACCCGTTCTTCCTTGCAGACGGATAACATTAACTGGATAAAACAACTAAAGGGAATGAACTGAATGCAATGCAACTTAAAATCACATTTAATTTGAAGTAATGACAATCTGAGTAGTGAGGGCCAGAGTCAGCAGCATAAGCAAAGCAAGAGAGTAATTTCCTTACCCATCCTGCAAACAAACCAAAAATAAAAAACATCAGGAGCCATGGCTGCTGGCTGACAAATTAAAACATGGGCAATCAGATAAATGACTAGATTCACAACTACAGGAACACTGACACATTCTTTCAAACTTGGTTCACAAATAACAATAAGACATAATTGCACAAGATAAAAATTGTAAGTTGCATATTTCTGACACAAAAAAAGAAATATATATCTTTTGGAAATAACAAGCATGCAATAGAAGAAAACAGATGTCTAGAGATCCTGTACTATCACTTTTGATGGACCTAATTATGAGATCATGTACACATTTTCAATTCTGCAAACTTCAAGTTCAACATTTCCCGAAGGATGATAGACACTCTACATCATACAGTGATATGATCGAAGTAGTGTATATAATGGAACAAAGTTGTAAGAAAAGAAGAATAATAATACCATGATGTCCATGTGAAGCCAATCGGCGCCAAAGTCGAGCATGCGCTGAGCCTCGGAAGCCAAATTGGCGAAGTCGGAAGAGAGCATGGAAGGAGCAATTTTGGGAGTCACAGCCATTGTTTGCTTCTTAGGTACGGACGGAACAAAAGGGAAGATGAAAACAAAACAAGTTTCTCTTATTGGCGATTGGGGGTTTGGTAGGTGGTGCTTAACATGAACGCCGCTATGCTTTGACTTATACTTGTTGGGGAGCAACTTTTGACGCTCTCATTGAGTTGTATTTGGATTACAGGGGTTCTAAAAGCCATAAAAACAATAATAGAAAATTGATTAAAAGAAGTCCCAATTTAGAGTTAATTAACCACGATTAAATATGAATTTCTATTAAGACTTAATTTCCTATCTTTCTCTATTTGACTACTTTTATTATAAAATATTTATTTATTTTTATTATAAAATGTTTAACAACTTTTATTATAAAATATTTAACAAGTTTTTATAAGAAAATGCTTTACAATTTAAAAATAACAAAAACTAAACAAAATCGGTGCAAATCGAATAGTGAAATAGTAGTTTAGGTTAGATTTTACATTAAGTTTGAGTTAAATCATACCGAAAATTTTATATTTGGTTTGAGTAGTTATTTGATATAAAATGAGAGAACACATGTAAATAGTAAATTTGGAGTAGTTGAGTGGTAGAAAGTGTGGGGAAAGATATTTAAATTTTTATATTCGATGTATATTAAATCTAAATATATATTGTTTTAAGTTCATTTAAATTAATTTATCCTAAATTTAAATCTATATTTTTTATTTTAAATTAAATTTATTTTATTTTATTTCAATTGGATTTATATTGGATCATTTTTAAAAGTTAAGGTACTTCTAAGTCGAGCTAAGATAGTTGAGGATAAGTCGAATCAAGTTGGTTCATATTCAAGGTTGAGTAGAGTCGATCTAGAAAAAATGTTGAGATAAGTTAACTCAAAACTAAAGTCGAGCCAAATCGACTTAGGTAGAGTTGAGCCTGTCCGGAATAAAGAATCGAGTTGAGCTCGAGTTAAACGGTCAAGTTGAGTTAGTCCAAGCTTGATGAGATGCCTTTAACCAAGGTACCTACAACAAAAGCAATGGCTAGGAGGATACAAGAGAAATGGGCCTCCAATGTGCATACAAGGCCCAAGATGAACTTCACATGGGCCAAGGAAGATGGGAAGACCTAGCTTAGAACTCTTTGTTTGTAAATATTAGAATAGGGTTTATTTTTGGGCCTTGTATTTTGGGCTTCGTAGAATAGGGTTTTGTTTGGGCCATGTATTAGGCCTTAGAGGGTTTTTTTAGCCTTGAATTGATTTGGACCAAAGGAGAGTTGGGTTTGAAATTGGTCCAACAAGAAGGAGAGCGCATTTCAAGAGGATCTAGATCCTTCTTGCTCAAAGCTTGATCACTAAGCTTCTCTTATGCGCCTAGAAGCAAGCTCCTTGTGACTTGCTTAGGTGGCAAGTCACACTTGCCTCGTGCTATCTTTTTGGCTCCAAATACCACATTCTAGATCCTTTTTCCCTCCATTTTTCTAGACCACTTAGCTCTCCTTTTCTACTATAAATAGAGAGCTTAGGACCTGATGAGTGCCTATTTTTGCCCTCATTCAACGTTTAATTTTGGGTATTTAATTGAATTTGTGTGCTTAAAGATTGATTTAATTGAAATTTCCTATAATTGGATTTATTGAGCATGAGATACAAAAACATGTTAAAAAATAGCTTTTTAGTTGCATAAATGTTCTTTGGATATTTTGAGGTGTGTTAGTGCAGTTGCAGCTAAGTTGAGTTCATGGAGGTGTGGAAATAAATTGCTTAAAGCTTTATGACACATTAAAGATAAATCCAAGAATAAGAAATGATCAAAATCACAAAAATCCAAGCCAAGTATTGCATAAAGATGGCACGAAAAGTTTGAAAAAGTGAATAAGTTTGGCTAAGCTAAGAAGAGGGAATGGCCAACAAAAATTGAACCTTGCGATTTTCTTTATCTTTATGATAGAAGATAATTTGGGAAAAATATATCTTTAGATATTTTATTTGATATTTTTAAATAATTATCTTATTTAATTATATCACAAAATATTAAAAGATAATAACTACCAAATTTTTTAAATATGACAAGATCTTGAATCTTTTTAGATCCATAACAAACAAATATATATTGAAGATATTGGATTATTTAGAAGATAATTTGAGGAGATTGCAAAATGTTGATTTGGAAAATTAATACACATATTAATTGGTGATAATTTATCATATATCTTTAATTAATTAATTAATTTAATTATATTAGATATTGATATTATCAACCAACTATATTTGTCAAATAGTCTATATCTCTCCAAATATTTTTAAATATTTATCTTTTTCTTTATTTTAAAAGATATTTGAGAGATTTTAGCAACAAAAAAAGGCTCAGTCCAAGTCCTATATAAAGAGACCAAGGGAAAGCAGAAAAGACAAGCTCGGGACTTCGAAGTTTTGGAACCCTTAAGGAGCCTAATTTCGTTTCCTTTTTCTCTCTATTATTCTTTCTATTTTTATTTTACTTTTGCATTCCATGAAGTGCTAAACTTCTTGGGTTGATTCCATTGTAATTTCATTATGGATTCTGAGGTTAGAATGAAATAATTTCTTTATTCTTTTTATTATTGTTGAGGTTTTCATTCATCTATGTCTTTTATCTTTGAATCACGTAAAAAGTAATGATTTTAAATCTACATGCATGTTGATCATATGAGTCCAATGGTTTTAAAATTCAATTGAGACTTTACTTTGATTTTATTTAGAAACTTTCATGTGATTGAATGAGTTTTTACCAATAATTGAGACTTTACTTTGATTAAAGCTATTTACTCTAACGAAAATTAATCAAGACTTTACTTTGATTAATTAAGCTTTTTATTTGGTGAGGAGATAAAAGAATAGACATGATTAGGCATAGTAAAAATTGATTGAGATTGTACTTTGGTTGAATTTACTGTGGATAATCTAAAAGTTCTCACTTCTAATTGAGACTGTACTTTGGTTAAAAGTGAGAGTGCCAAACAAATTAATTGAGACTTTACATTGATTAATTTGTAAATCTACAACAATAATTAATTGAGCAATAACCTTTAGATAACTGATGATGAATCTATTTTGAAAAAGAAATGAAATCAATCTATTTTCTTTACTTTTGTTTTTATCTCTTTTTATCTTTTCTATTTCTTTCTTGTTTATCTTAATCCTCCTATATTTTTATTATTTTATTTGACTAACTCTTTTATATAGTTTTTATAAGAACTAATTTGTTAGAAATCAATTCCATGTTTGTTGAGAGATGACTTTGGGTTACTTTACCCTTTCTATTTTGTTGACTACTTTCTTAACAATACTGAAATTGTTATAATTAGTATTATTAATTTGATCGCGTCAACGACAACGTTATCAACAACCTCTATCAACCATAAACACCCAAAATAACAAACCATTAAGGACAATTTTAATTATTTTCGTTTTTGCCATTTTTCCATAATTAAGGACATATAAAAAAGGCAAAATAAGGCCAGTGGAAGGGTTTGGAGACTGAAAAACCTAGAGTGTTGAGAGGAGGACGAAATTCAGAAGGGAAAGGTGAGTTTGGGTTTGAGAGAAAAGTTGTATTTGTTTTGGGAGAGCAAAGGAGGGTTCTTGGGTATCACAAAGCCAATGTTAGAAGATCAATTGGAGCAAGGATTTCCAGGTTAGGGGAACTCTATTGCATGTCTATTTGATTATTAATTTTCGTGTAGTCTGAAATGCATGAATGAATGTGTTTGGCCATGAATTTTTGGGCTCTATATGGAGTGATTTAGAGGTTTAATTGTTTTAATGTTGTATGAGTAATTCCCTACGTGGTTGTATGAGTATGATGGGGGTTTTTGTACTACCTGTTGTTTATGGTTAAATCTCGAAATTTTGGTGATTGCATTGGGTCTAAATAATGTCCATATGACTTGAGCATTGTTTTTTATTGCTTGGTAATGATTGAATGTGGTTTGGATATTGTTTTTCTGGTGTTTGTGTGCGTGAACAGAGGAGACGTCTAATATTTTTGCTCAGGCGAGCAAGGCTCGCCTAGGCGAAAATAGCAGAGACTCAACTCCAATACTGCTCAAACGTCTCGCTCAAGCGGAGAGCCCAAGTTTTGGGCGACAGACCAGCTCGCTCAGGCGAGAGTTACTCGCCTAAGCGAGAAATCATGAATTTTGTGTAATGATGTTCGATTCGTCGCCTAGGCGAGGGAAGTGTGTTCTGGGCGAGGACTACTCTCGCCTAAGCGAGAAAGGCCTCGCCTAAGCGAGAATTCGTACACTGTCATTGTCACATGCTCGCTCAGACGAGAGAGCCTACCTTATAGGGGTGGGCAAAAAATCTAATTTTCTTGATCCAATCCACTTTTGCTCCAATCCAATCCATTTATAATCCATGTTATTAAAAATCCAATCCATTTAAAATCTATTTAATGGATATGGATTTCAATCTAATTTACATTTTATATATTTTGGATTGAATATCCATTTTATAAATCAAGATTTTTAAATATGGATAATCCAAACAATCCAATCCAAATTTTCAATTTAAATTTTTAGTTGGGTTAGACTAAAGGTTGAGATGGACTATGCTAAATTCAGACTTGGACGGGCCTTGCTCGACGACCTATACGGATCGGGCAGGCCCGACAACCATAAGAGGTTGGGCGGGCCTAAAGATATGAACAAGCTAGGCAGGTCCGACAAATCGAACGAGTCGATCAGGCCCAACCATCCAGAAAATTCGAGTGAGCCCGAGTCGATCGGGCCCAACGATCCGGAAAATTCGAATGAGTCCGATGACCCGAACGGGGCAGGCGGGCCCAATGACCTGATGAATCAGGTGAGCCTAAAGACCCGAACAGGCCAAACGGGCCCGAAGACCCGAACGGGCCAAGCAGGTTCAAAGATCTGAACGGGCCAAGCGGGCTCTGTAAGACCCGGGAAAATTAAATAGTTATTTAATTAGGACGGGTAGCGATAACATTTAAAGCAATAAATGTAAGGGACTATGACGTGGAAAAGTGCTAGCTCAAGTGGTTGAGAGGACTTTTATTATGTGTGAGGACTTGGGTTCGAGTCTTATGTGTGTCACTTGGATGTTATTAAATTATGCATTTTTATGTAATTATATATTGAATGCGTGGTGTCATGATAAACTCTTAGAATTGTAGGAGTTATCATGAAATCTGGATTGGTTGAATGGTTTGGCCTTGGTTTGGCATGTGCATGAGTGTGGGTTCAAACCTTGGTGAGAACTAAATAATTTCTTTTTGTCAAATTTTTCCTTGTGCATGAATGTGGAAAGGTAGAAACCTAGCAGCCAAGGGAGAGCAATTAAGGGAGAGTGATAGTGAGAGAGAAGGTTAAAAGAGGAGAAAATAGCATTGGGGGTTCGTGTTAGTCATAAGCAAAGTTTTTCTAGAGGATTGGGGCTGATAGGGTAAGGTAGTGAGGCTAAAATCGTAAAGGTTGGAGTGGAAAGCAAAGGCTAGGGAGGTTTTGGTGAAGGGATAAGCATATCAACCCGAATTTAGCAAGGAATCCAGGTAAGGGGAGTTGTTTTGTTGTAGTTTAATACATGTACGTTGCACTGTTTCGTAACTAATTGAAATCGCATGCTTCCATCTGTTTTCTGCACTGTTCGATTGGGTTTCTGGGTTTTTCCCAGAAACCGCCTGGCAGTTTGATCCCTACCGCCAGGCGGCTCATCAGAGGTGGGTGAATGTTCTTGTTTTGGTTTGAGTCGCCTGGCGGCGATGAGTCTCTGCCCGGCGACGCGACCTTGGTTGCGTTCTGGTTGATGGTTTTTATGCTAATTTGGGTGAGTATAACGAACTGTGGAGTCACGAATGATTTTTATATAATTGTATGATGGATGATTGCCCTGGATTTTCTTGCTTGGGATGTTTGTGATCATATTGGAATTTCGTATATGGGATTGTTGTGATTGATTAGGAAGTAACGGGAATTTAGGAATGCGAAGATTATAATTTCGTTAAGATTGGGTGTTAAACAGAACGTAAATGTAAGTGTGGTGATTACAGGGGAAGAAGAAGAGTGAGATAGGTTCGTAGGGAGTGCAGAAACGTATGCTGGAGACCTGGTGCTGGTATGCCGCCTGGCGGTTCCGTGTTGTCCGCCAGGCGATGAGGTGTGGCAGTTCTGGTTGGGTGCTATACTGGGAATTTCTGCGAGAGAGGGAGAACCTTGATGAGTGAAAAGGTTGTGTAGTGGGAGGGAGGAAAGTATGGGTGAGAAGTTGGGAAGGAGGGGTAGCTTGTGAGGAGGCAAGGTCAAAGGAGAGTAGGTGGATATTGTTGGGGTGTAAGGTAATGAGTAAGAAGACGCTACTGGAACATTTTGTTGTTGAATAGAAACTGAATCGGACGCTAAAGGGTTAGTGGATATTGTAGGTTAATGATAGTGAGGAGAAGTTAGTTGTGAAGAATGGTAGACACGTTGGAACTACGAATTCTAGTGAGATGGGTAAAAGGAGTGGAAAACAGGGTGAATGATGGATGGATACATGTACTGTTGATTTAGCATATGGGGTTTATGGACGAGTGTAATTGTGAAGAGGGGAGGTGTGAGAATGGGATCTACCATTGGTGAATTAAGACTTGACGTCATAATTTATGTATAAAGAAAGCTCTAGTTGAAATGTGCGAATAATAAAGATGGACTATAGTGACACCAAAATATATTGGGATTGGCAATAGATCAGGATTGAGTACTGAGATCCAAAAGGGAATTGACCTTAGAGGAATTTGAATTGTAGAACCAACCAAATCGAGTGCCAAAACCAGCTGCAGAGTGCTTCTGGTATGGTGCCTGGCGGCCCACTGATAACCGCCAGGCGATAGACTGAGCGTGAGAGAATACTGCACCATGGGACGCCTGGCGGCACGATGTGCTCCGCCAGGCGGTGACGAGAAAACAGTGGCTCTGGAATGACGCTGGCACCGGGTGGTCAGTGGTTACTGCCAGGCGGTCTGGGACAGTTTCGCCTGGCGACGTGTGGTCCGAGCCAGGTGGAAATGGTATTGTTCTTGCTTCTTGGTGTGTTGCTTTTAACTAACGACGTTGCTTCGCTTGGATCGGGAGATGTTGTGCCATGAGTGGGTAGGTTCATGGATGGTGTTGACATGTGAGGATATGAGCAGGGAGGTTCATATCCAGTTACTCTCACGTGGGGATACGAGCGAGGTAGGTTCGTATGTTTCGTGCTCACGTTGAGAGATGCCACGTGCGGGGAGGTACGGGGGCTGGTGGATCACATGTGTTGGACTACGGGCGGGCAGGTCCGTAGAGCAGGACTACGAGCGGGGAGGTTCGTAGGGCAGGACCACGAGCGGGCAGGTTCATGTGAGCATCATGTTCCCGAGACCAAGGCTAACCAATTGTATGATTTGAAGACTGACAAGTCTTGGGGTTAAGGTCTTGGCCAAGAATTATATATATAATGAATAAGATGGGTATATGATTTATCTTGTGTTTTATATGCTTGTTATTTTATTTTCTCAGCTCACCCTTTCTGTTTGTGTGTGGCGATGATCGTGTAATTCGTTACACGGGAGCAGATGTTGATACAGGTGGTGTTGAGGATGTTCAGATGGCGGAGTGAGGGCTAGCCTGAGATTAGAGCTAGGATTTTCTCTTACATGTATTATTTTAAGTTTTATTATGAACACGAATAATGGGAACTTGTAACCATTGATTAATTATGATATAAGTTTTGACGCGCGCTTTCATGAGATTAAATATTCCCGCGTTGGGATTTTTATCGAGACGACTATTAATATAATTATTTTCTTTTATTATTTATTTTTAAGTAATATTCCCTAGGGATGTTACAGGCTCAAAGACACGAATGGGCCAAGCGGGCTCAAAGAAGTGAATCGGTCAAGCAGGCCCGAAGACCCGAACAAGTCATGTAGGCTCGAAGAATCGAACGGGTAAGGCGGACCCGAAGACCCGAACCGGTTAGGCGGACCCGAAGACCTGAACGGACCAGACAGGACCAATGATGAAAACAGGTCAAGCAGGTCCAAAGACTCGGACGAGCCTGACGACCCAAACGGGCCCGATGACCCGAACGGACCCGAAGACCCGGATGGGGTAGACAACCTGGACGGGTCCGACGACCCGAACGGGTCTGACGACCTACACAGACCTTACAACCCGGATGGGTAGGACGACACGAACGGGTCGGACGACCCGGATGGGCCGAACGATCCGAACGGACTTGATGACCCAGAGATCCAGACGGACCCCACGACTCGAACGTGCCCGACTACCCGATTGGGCTCGACTGTTTGGACGGGTCCGTTCAGGTCGTCGGGTGATTAACGATAGTGGCATTTTAGTTCGTCGCCTGTGATGCTTCGCAATTTATAGTGGCTGCTGAGGGGCGCTTTTGCAGACTTGGTTCGCCACCAGCGACGACAAGAAGATGTTTTCCCTAATCTGTTTTTGTGGTCTCGAAAGGGCTTCCCTGATGAGGCGCGTTCTACAATAGTGGCGTGGCAATGGCTTCCCCAGTTTTAATGTCGTCTCTCATAGGGGAGAATCTGCAAGGTCTTTGCAGGCTTCTCTGTTTGATCCTATAAAGAAGACCAAGTTGACCATGGTTCTCTTGTTATCATACTGATTGCCTGGTAGCGTGACCCATATAAGTGTTGGAGAGATCATAATGGGCATGATTCCTTGTGTTTACTTCCCTGCTCCTCTATTCAGTTTACAGTCTTGCCTTCGGAGGGTTATGTGGTTTTCCCTATTCTGGGTTTCTGTACGACTCCTAGAGTAACCACTAATTTTTTTTTGGTTCATTTATTCTTCTGGGGAAGTATTCTGTTATCGAGATTCATAAAGCACTTCTGATCCGTCTTGTCTAATAAGTTGATAAATAATAGTCTGGAATTTTTTGTTTTCTTAGTATCGTTCTGAATTTGTTTTTAATATTTTATATCAATGCTCATTGTGGTCACTATTGATCAATTTGATTGGAAAAGTGAATTTTGCATCATCAAATACACTATTGTTTATAGATTTGCTTGAGCAAAGAAATATTTTCTGATTAATTTGAAATACTTGCAATGGTTATTAACAAAGTGAATAGCCTTTTCACGTATATATAATTGATTTGATTGCATGAAATCATGTAATTGGCATTCAAGTGAAAAACCCCTATGTTACATGGATTTGGCTTTCAAGTGAAGATAAGGCTCCGGACACACTAGGGCCAGTGCTGTGAGTACACTGGCAAAATTTGGGTCATAATTAATTGCAAATAAAAGACATGACTTGCAAGATTGTTGCCCTCGTTAGTGTATCTTGCATTGGTGCCACTGAAATTGATTTGAAATTTTTCATGTTACGTGTATAAATACTAAAAATATATGTTACTGAATGCACCCCTATTTCTGGGTTTTAAAAGCCTAGGATTAAACGTCATTGGAAAAGCTATTCCTCTTTTCAATGCGTGCATAAGTATTGCATCAAGAATTAGTGCAATAAATCATGCTCTAATTGCAAAATAAAAGTCATGAACTGAAAATGCGTTACTTTTGTGAGGTTTGAATGGATGAAGCAAATTGCATATGTTACTATGGTAATGCTTATTGAATGCTATAAAGGTTTTCTATTAAAATTTCTTATTATTATTATTATTTTGCATATTAAATTGGCATTCAATTAGGGAAAGTAAAGGCACCTAGTATTTACCTAGTATTTATGTTTATATTTTGGTGCATTAAGGAATTATGTTTAATTGAATGGGTGCATGATTTTGCTTATTTATTTTAATTGATGGATCAATTATTGAGCTTTATTTAATTACATTTTTAAGGAATCCATTCATTTAAATTAAAAATTAAATGAGTAATATATTTTCATATAATTGTGATTTTACCTATCTTGGATAAGTCGTATGAAATTTTGTATGGATGAAATAATTTATTTTATTTCATAAATAAAATTTAATTTTGTGTTATGTTCTCTATGGTAGCATGTTTATACTTGAATTAAAATATTTAACCCTTATTTGTAAATGTTCACATGTTTATGTAATTATTTAAGTGGTTGTTCATGCATAACAAAATTTTATTATATTTTGTTAAGCATAAGTGATATATAATTTTATATGATTGTAAACTCGCCTATCGTGAGTGCAGTTGTATGTAATTTTGTGTGAATGAGATAATTTAATTATCTCATTAATTAATTTTATATTACATTAATGTCAATCATACTTGTATGTTATTTTATTTCTTGAGATATGATGTACTTTGAATTTTATCTTATGTTAATTTTGTCTTGTACCCTATCGTTATTAGATTTCTTTATGACATGAGTTGTGCATTGTCTTTTATTTCTTAATTATATTTCTTATTTATTATGATTCGGGACCCTTAGGCGGGACATAGTGAATAGGAAATTTGGTATTATATGCATGTTTGGGTGTGTATCCAGAAACATTACATTTTTATTGCATAATAATTGTGCATATCAGATGTTTCTTTGTCGTTTTGATATCGACTTCTTTGTTCATGCAATTGATTTCAATCAAAACTTTGAATATCTTTGAGAGAAGAAGAGCCTTCAGCTCTTACTCTTGAGTCCACTACTGTTTAGAGAGCTTTTTGTAAGAAATGAGAACACTCAAACAGGGTGTGTCTAATGGTGTTGAAATACACCATGAGGATGTCTATATGGTTCAACCTGATGGCTTTGCTGGAAAAGGAAAAGAACATTTGGTTTATAGGTTGAATAAGTCTTTTTATAGGCTGAGCCAAGCTTATGAACAATGGTATTTGAAATTTGACTAGGTAGTCATTTGTTTGGTTTCAAGGAAAATACCACAAATCAGTGCATTTATTTGAAAGCTAGTGGGAGTCAATTCGTCATTATTGTCTTATATGTTGATGATATTCTTCTTGCTAGTAGTAGGGTTGAACTTTTGACTGAGACAAAATTTATGTTAAATAACCACTTTGATATGATGGACCTTGGCGATGCCTCTGTTGTTCTGGGCATTCAGTTTTTCGTTACAGGTCTTGTGGCATTCTTGGATGGTCTCAGGAAGGATACATTGATCCTCAAGGTTTAACATGCATTCTTACTCCTCATGTGTAGCACCTATTCAAAAAAGTGACAAGCTCTCTAAATGTCAATGTCCTTAAAATTGATAGATAATGATTGAGTTGAATTGGAAAAAGTTCCATAATTGCTTCCGCTATTTTTAGTCCAATGTATGCTCAAGTTTGTATCCGTCCCTTTAAATTTCTTGCTTTAATTTTGTAGGGATATACTTGAGTGTCCCAAGTTTGGGTCTTTGTAAAGCCGTTAAAAAAGTTCTTTAGATATTTGCAGGAACCAAGGATCACATGTTGACCTATAAGAAGTCTGATCAACTTCAGGTCATTAATTATTCTAATTTTGTTTTTTTGATTCTAGTTTTGACGGTTGCACTGACGACCGAAAATCTACTTCCAGCTTTGATTTTATGATGGAAGGAGAAGCTATTTCTCGGAAGAGGATTAAACAAACTCTTATAACTACTCCTGAAGGCAGTATATTGCTTGTTATGAAGCTCTTGTCAAATTATGTGGCTTAAAATTTGGTTTTTTTGACTTTCAAATTGTTTAAAGTATTTCTAGGTTACTTATAATATATTGTGGAAATAATACTACCTTGCATTTCTCTAAAAACAACATACGTTCTAATGCTTAAAGCATCTTGATATAAAATTTATGTTTGTTAGAGAGAAAGCTTTGGATTTTCAGACTCAGATTAAACATATTGCTACATAAGATATGCTAGCAGATCCACTAACTAAAGACTTACCTATTGGAATTTTTCAAATTCATGTAACTCATATGACTGTGGTTAAGTCTTTTGATGTACTGGGTTAGTGGGAGTCTGAAATGTACCCTTTATATTATAATGGTTTTCATGAGATGTAATGACGTCAGTTTCATTACATCTTTTTCAACATATAAAATGTTTGAACCATTTTGGGATCACATATTTGTTATGTTTGTTTTTATTTTATTTATTATCAATTATTTTTGAAATCTAAGCATATGGTATGTATCCCTATCGGAATCTAAGCATATGGTATGTATCCCTATCGGATATTATCTTTATGATTTATGCTTATATTTCTTAATTGGTATTTGTGCTTATGTTGTAATTGATATAATTAATTTATTTATTAATGTTATCCAAGTGGGAGATTGTTATATTTTATATAATTTTATTATATAAAATTATTATTCTCTATTTTATTATTATTGTGGATTAACATTA
>Ga0214544_1005881_pt1 | contig 23276 bp, 7 predicted proteins | sample CNSS3metaG_FD_160074 | JGI IMG/M metagenome (GOLD analysis project Ga0214544, IMG submission 160074) | Root nodule microbial communities from cowpea collected in UCLA plant growth center, Los Angeles, California, USA - CNSS3 | ecosystem: Host-associated > Plants > Roots > Nodule | place: USA...
AAGAAGATGCGTTCCACAGGGTGAAACCTCAGCCAGAAGAGGTCGAAGAATACGAGAGGGAGAGATGTTTGGGGTGCAGAGGGAGGAGCAACACTGCACTGCTCATGGATTTTGAGGTTGTGGGAAGCCATGTGAAGAAAGTACAGAGTGTGTTTCTTTCGAGATTAAAAAAAAACAAGGCTGAAGCAACAATGTTGGTCCATACGTAAGCAACAATATTCTTTGGGTGATGTCGTGTTTATGTATGGTTTTTTTAAAATGTTATTTTAATTACTGAATTTTGATAATTTTCTTTTTTATAATAAGAGTTATAATAAGAGTTATCATCTCTTAAGTGATTTTGAAATATTAAGAATGAGAAAATAAAAAAAATAAAAAACCAATTAGGAAACTAATTAGATTTGTTTTAAAAATAAAAACTTTATAAATTTAAATATAAATTCTAACATTTGTCTATAAATTATTGATATATAAATATTTGAAAAACAATATTTAAATAAAGTTCAATGCAAAATATACATTTAAATAAACTTAATTTTGTTAAAAATATCAATTATAATAAAAATATTATTTTAAAATTTATATAAAAATTAAATTTGATATAGGGATGAAATTGATTTAGTTTTAAAAAAATGGGAACGAAATTGAAACAAAATAACAAATACACGAATTACATTGAGACTTTTCACATCTAACAGTAACACGTGGCACCGTCACTGCCACATCACATTGTCTCTGTTGTCACGTGGCACAATGTCAGATTGAAACATGGCAATTTTTTTTTAAATTATAAAAAAAATTTAAAAAACCACGTGTTGACACGTGACACATAATTAACATGTTACTGTACAACTAACGGAAAGGAACCGATTGCAACGAATTTTCAAAAATAGAAACTCAATTGAGTCTAATGAAAATAGGAGGACCTACTCGAGATTTCGCTACAAGAATGGGGACATCTGGAATGATTTAACCTTAGTAAAAAGATGTAAAATTTTATTACTTTACTTTTTAAGTTTCATTAAAAATGTAAAAAATTATTTTATTTAATAATTTTGTTAAAAAAATATTTTCTTATCATAAATCAACAATTTTGCAAGTTGTTTTGATGTCTAGAGGTGAATTAATTTAGTAAAGTGTAATGTTATTCACAAGACATGTTTGGTACTAATTCTAAGTGCCTAATATTGTTTCCTGTATGTTGTTGGTTAAAATAGTATTCTAACTAAATATAAAATTTAGATAGACTAAAATTTGATTAATTATAAAATTTGAATATTTTTATATGTATATTAATAAGAAAATAGAAAGTAGTAAACCTAAGTTTTATTTTCCTTCCCATCATAATCATTTTTAAAGAGTTTTTTATTTAGATTTAATTAGCTTTTTCATTTCTATAACTAATATAAATATTCAATTTTTTAAAAATAATTTTTTATTTAATTGAGTCAAAATTTTATTTAAAACGTATAGTGTTGGCCCTTCTGATAAATCAGCAACATCCTTTTGATGGTGTCATATTTCAATGTATTAAATTTTTATTTCTTCTGATTTTCTTTTTCATCCATTATCTCCTCCTTACTCTTCACATTATTTATCCATCTCCTTCTTCATCTTCCATTCCTACACCAACTCTCCATCTCTTTTCTCCTCCATTTCTTTCATCTCCTGTCAACCTTCATATCTGGTGCACCTCATCTAAAAATTAAACAATCATTGTGTTCATTTAAGGCAATCACTATCCATCGCCCATTATCGTTCATGGTTGTCCTATGCTGCCATCAACCTCCTTCATCCAATGACGAACACAATGATCATTAATTTAATTCGTTTGTTTTGATAGAGTATTTTAATGAAATAAATTTTTTTTCTGAAAAATTTAGAATTTTTTATAATAAAATGTTTTATTTGGATAAAAAATTAAAAAATATTTTTTGAAGTATTTTAATTAGCTAAATTAGTAGAAATTCAAATACTTTCAAAATAGGTAGAATTTAGAATTCTTCTCACTCGGTCTCACATTCTAGACTTTCTAGAAGAGTTCTCAATTTGACTCAAGCCATAGGACTTGGTCTTGACCCACATGGGCTAGGGCAAAAAAAGTCCATATGGTCTAAAAACCCCACATTAAAGAAGCCCACAGAGTCAAAAACCCCACAAAAGCCCTGTGCTTAAGGACCAGCACATGTGCTTTATTCTTAAACATGAAAAATATATTCTTTTTTAAATAGATTATTAAATATTTTTACTCGACCATAATTCGGGTCAGGCCGTCTCGGCACCTGAGACTAGGTCTTCGAGCTGACCTACGAATCTACTTAGTTCGTCAGGTCAGCCCGTCCCATCTGGATCAATGGTCTGGCTTGGTCCGACTGGGTCGTCGAACCCATCTGGCCTGACTAAGTCGTCGAGCCTGTCTAGTTTTAAGGACTCAATAGAGTACAAAAGTTAGAAACACAATTGAAAGTTTCCAAATTTATCATGAATTCAAAACATAATTAAACCTAAAATAAATATTATTAAAATAAAATTTTATCTTATAAAAAATTCAGTTATTTTATCCAAACAAAATATTAAAATGTAAGATATTTTATTTTTTACTCAAATAAATTTGTTATTTAGGAGATGAAAAGAATTTAATTATAAACAATTCGAATATAGTACATTTTAATTTTACAGCATTTGTTAAAATGTTTTCTCCAACGGGTCCCACTGATTTGGTATTCTGGTTGGCGGAAGGTCTGCTAAGGTGGGGATAACTTCCGTAGATAGACGTGAAAACAAAATATTGTGGGGATATGAGAGCAAAAAATGTCGGGATAACTTCCGTGGATAGATGTGAAAGCAAAATATTGTGGGGATATGTGAGCAAAAAATGTGGGGATAACTTCCGTGTTTAGATTTGAAAGCAAAAAATGAGAGAGAGTGTTGTTGAATTGGAGGAGGATTCACTGACTTTTTTTTTTTTTTATGAAAGTTACGTAAATTTTCTTACTTTGTTTATGTTGTATGATAATTTTATTTTTTTTAAATAAAAATATAAAAAAACTAATTAAAAGTTCATTAAAATTACGTAACCTGTTTTTCCGTCCCGTTGAAGAGACAATACTCCTACCTATTAATTTATTTGTCATACGGACACCTAAAATATTAAAATGAATAATAATAAATTAATAATTTAAGTGAAATTGAATTTATTTTTTTGAAATAAAATTATGAAACTTAACCTTATACAAAATAACGTATAAAAATACGAGAAAAACCTTTAACTAAAAAAAGTCAAGTAAAATTTTCAACATAAAGTCTTAAAAATAAAAAGTAAAATCTAAACGGCTAGCCTCACATGTGAATGAATTACACAAGCAATAGGTAGAAAGTCTCTTTTTTTTTTCTTTTTTTTTAACGTTTATTATTAAAAAAACACATATTTCCTACTAATTTTGTTTTAATTTTTTTTTAGGAAATACTTACAAATTTTGTTGTGAAAAAAAAAATTGCAAGAAATTATTACTAATTTTTTTGCAAAATATTTTGTATAAAACACTTTTTATAACAAATTTTGTAGAAATACTTGCAAATTTTCTAATTTTGTAGAAAATGATTATCTACGAAAGAATTACCTGTCAATTAAGATTCTTAAAAATAATGACAGAAAAAAAAATTTCTTGCCATTTTTTTTAACAAATTTGCAAAAAAAAAATCTCATGCAATATGAAAATTTTTAATAATGATTTGTATCTGTTTCATGCAATTGTTGATAAAAGGTTACACATAGACTAAGAAAGCTATGCCAATCCACAATTTAATGTTAGAAGTTTGTGAAATTTTTAATACTATATAATTATAATAATAATAATTATTATTATTATTATTATTATTTTGTTCTATTTTCTTTGAACTCGACCATTATGTTTGTGTTGAATATCCTTGCAAGCTCTATATTGTAGAATTATTGTTGGATTGGTTATTCATTTTAATGGAAAAAAATCGTGATTTATCAAAAGTATTTGCCTGCTAGGTCCATTGTATATGTATCTTGATAAGAAAAAGTAAAAAATGTGGCAAACCAACGGCTTCTATATCTATACTAAGTTATAGTCTTTCCATCATCATCATTCTTGGAGAGCTTTTTATTCACATAAAAATGAATTTAATAGGATTATAATCCTTCAATTTGAACTTTCTTTTTTCTACCAAATTATTGACATACTTTCTCTATAAAAAAAATATATTTTTCCATCAAGCTAATTCCATTTTTCCATCATAAACTTGAAATATAATAGTTTTTTAAACTTACCACACTAGTGCATTTTAGACTTTTTACATCGCAGTATATGCTCCAGTTATCGAGCAACCGAAACATATAAACATGCGGTGACATTTTTGAAATTAAAGTCAACTTTTATGCCTCGGTTGTGATTTTAACCGAGGCATATAACTTCAAAAGTTTTTACGATTCCCGCTGTTTTTGAATTTGAAAATTATAAGATAGCTTTATGCCTCGGGTACTCTTCAACCACGGCATAATACGCTTTCTACTTTAGTCACTTTTCACCAGATGCAGTTAAGTTGTAGTATTTTAATATTTTTTTTTCATTTACCTCACCGAATATGCCTCGGTTCTAATTGAATCGAGGTAGTAAAGCCTTTACGCTTCGGTCATGCTGCCAACCGAGGCATATCATCTTCCTAATAATAAAAAAAAAATTAACAAGGCAATATGCAGTGGGACTTCGTAGGGTTAAAAAACTCCAAACCATTTCACTGCACAGTGTCGTCCCTTCTTCTTCTTCTTCGAGAATCCAACCACTGCGCGTCGTCCCATTTTGCCTGCACCGTCGCTGCACCGCCGTCGCACTATTGTTGCACTGTCGAAGAGGCATTTTCGGCGCCAGGTGCTAAAGATCTGGGTCGAAGTCGAGGCTGTTGCACGCAATGTGGTGCACATTGTGGTTCCACTTCCACTAAGCAATGTTGAGTCCGACGAGAACATTGCCAGAAAGGATCTGCACGGCGCGGTTGAGGCGGCGATTGAGCATGACGTTGTAGTGGCTGGAGTCATGGCCAATCCAGCCGCTCTGAATCTAGAGGAAGCCGATGCTGTGGAGAATGCAGGGAGGAGGGCGACGGCGGACCAGAACCACTTCTTCTGCTGGAGGAGGGACTCGAGAGCGGAAGGGATTAGGGTTTACACATATTTAATTTTTTTTTTATTTCTGATACGCAATAGGCCTCGGTTTGACAGAAACCGAGACAATAACAACTTAATATGCCTCGGGTTCATAACCAAGACATAAAGAACTAGCTTTTTACCTCGGCAGTATATGTCTCAGTTGTTCACCCGAAGCCAAAAGGTGAAAATAACCGCTGTCATTTTCCTTCCCTGCATTAGTGCCAATTCAAATATATCATCATTGATCCGAAAAGATCATGTAAAGAAGTGAAAATGACATATGTGTGTGCTTTATAATTTATATAATTTTTAGAATAAGTTTAAGTGTATATTAAACTTAATTTTGAAAATTTATATTAATGGTACAATAAATTTTAAACAAATATATATTACAGAGAGATGAAGGGGAGAAGAAGAGGAAGAAAAAAAACACACCAAAATTTAACTAACATATGATACAGCTTCTTATTTGAAAGATGAAGCACCAAAATTAGGTTATAAATATGATAAAAACTAACTTACATCAAGTGGAGGAGTAACTTTCTAAGCAGTGTGGACCTATATGGATAAAAACAAGTATCAGCATAAAAAATATATGGAAGAGGGTTGTTAATAGAAAATTTGTGTATGAACACTTTTTCAATCTTTCTACAGTCATCTATCACTTCTTATTGGTTGTAGATAAACACGTGTAGACTTTTTGAAAAATATTTATAACGTGTTTGAAAATGGATTAAGAATGAGAAATTTCGCATCACAATGAACACTCTTTCAAAAGTTTTCAACCCCTGCCAAATCAAGCGAGTGTATTAATGGTGTTATAAATCAGTGTAATAATGGTAGACTAGAGGGTTACATCAAATAATTCCATGTTTGGTCTAACGTTGGAGATATTTGATAATTAAAATCATGTTGAAAAATTGTTTGGATACTTTTTAAAATTAATTTTATGATGGTAAATTCACCTTACATTTGATAATTAAAATTATGTTGAAAATTCTTTTGGATGTTTTTTAAAATCAATTTTAATATGGTCACATTCACACAGCACAGCAGAAACAACTATTTCTAATTTCTCTATCAATTCAAATTTATTTGAAAATGTCAATTCCACCAAAACTCGTTCAAACACACCCTAACTCAGGTTCGGAAGTTGCCTTGTAGTTCATATATGAAAATGAGAAAAATATTATACTCATATTATAGGAACAACTATTTCTAACTTCTCCATCAATTCAAATTTATTTGAAAAAATCAATTCCACCAAAACTGATTCAAACACACCCTAATTCTAAGTTCAGAAGTTTCCTTGTAGCTCATATATGAAAATGAGAAAAATATTATACTCATATTATAGAAATAAGACTAAACAATCTAAAAATCTTTAATTAAATTTTACTAAACTAATCTTTTAAGAGAGATGAATGGATAAAGTATTGATAATATCTAAATATAAAAGGGAATAGTACAACTCTATTAATCGGGATGTGAGTTATTTCTTATCTTTTATGTCTTTTGCTTTGTATCTTTCTCATAAATAAAATAAAAATAAATATATCATTGTCTCACCATTATCCATACTTATTGGATGCAGACATTTTTCTGTATTGATCGGAAGTTTATGACTTCTGCTCGTAGGGTACGTTTGTTTCTACAGATGTCTGGTTTAACAAGTTGTATGGAAAATGAAATATAAATGAAGAAAATAAAAATAAATCTGGTTATTAAAATTTTCATTTTTAATAGAAAACAAAGGTAAAGTAAGTATATAATAATTAATTATGTTATAAGTATAATTAATTATGTAAAAAGATAAATAAATAAGAGGGAGTGAATTGATTGTGTACAAGAGTTTATCCCTCTTCATTTTCAAAATAAGTTTTCAAAATTTTGTCTAATCAATAAAAAAAGAGACGTGCATAATTCGCAATTAAAATATCTAACTAATTATTGAGATATAGACAATGATATAAAAGAATAATACAAGAAATACAAAATTTTTATAATGGTTTGATTTACACAAATTTGCATCTAGTTTTTTTTTCTAGTAACTTGGCATTTTCACTACATCAAATAGATTTTATTAGATTTTAAGTGCATCTTAACGATCTTAAATTTTAAAACACCAAGAACTTGATAATCCTATCAAGAATCACTTTCTCTAATACAATGTTACATACAATTGCATCAAGAAACACTTCCTAATGTAATGCTACACATAATTACATCAAGATCATCTACACAGTGATAACAAGATACCAAATTGAGAAATTCAAAAAGAAAATGAAATGGGTACATTTGGGAGTGTAAATTTTACACCCGAATCCTATTGTCATGCAAGAAGCCTTAAGCTCAAACCCATTTTAATTGATTCTTGGTGAAATTCAAAGTTCTAGCTCAAACCCTTAGTAATTTCCCCTTTTAATTTTAAAATTTGTATTTCACAATGAGGGACAATGTTGATTTTTAAAGTCAAGACTGCTTCTGATAAGATTAATTAATTAGGAAAATAATCTAATCAATTATTAAATTCAGGTATGGAATCTATTGGCTCAAGTGATCAGCCTAATCAATTAGATTAGTAAGTTATATAAGATTGTTCTTGTTTCATATTTATTTAACCGAGAGACACGTTTGAAATGTCAACTAAATTTAATTTAATTAATTATAATTTATTTATTTATTTTAAAATTTTTATTTCCTTTCATTCAAGCAAAGTTAAATAAAACAAGTATATATTTTTATTTTCCTCTGTGAAGAAAATATTCATATTTTTTTTATTGATAATATTATTTGATTTTAAGATGATGAAATGCCCCGGAGTAATATTAGGTTTCCTCCTTGACTCTAAATATGTTATATTTTAACTTCCTTTTCCTGTTTCAAATTGAAGCAAACAGAGAAGAGTTAAGAAATAGCACGAATTCAACTCATTCGTATTTTATTCGATATACATTTAATTAACAACATAAATGAAATTAAAAACTTCAGATAAATATTCCCAGTTTTGATCTGCAAAAGAGCAAATTTGTGAATTTGTGCTTAGTTACCTATTACAAAATTAAATATAGGTCAATTCTTTATTATTCTATTATTTATTTTTGGGAACAAGGATAAGAGGAGGGGGTCAAAAATATTAAAACAAGTGGAAAATATAATAAAGAACTTGACAAAAAGGAGTTATAAAAAAGTTACCTGAGATGGATAGAAGAAAAATCAAATATATTAAATACACAAATTAAAAATAACAAAACTTAAATAGGTTATCGTAGTTTAATCAAATCTTTATTTTATTTTTAGAATTCTTTCTCAAAATACATATATTTAAAAAAAAATTCTTAAATAAATTTATTTACTTAATTTTAAATTAAACACATTTATTGTTCATAGGTTGAGAATTTGATGTTTGGGAAGGGCTTCTCAATGATGTATTCTACCTACAGCAAGTTTTTCTTTTTCCTTCTTTTTTACAATTTTAAAAAAAATCAGCTCTTTAAAAATCAAATTCCTACTGATATATTTCAACATGAGAATATCCAGAGAATTTAATTTGCCAGAAAGTCAAATTCTAGTGTGATTATTTTAATTTTTGTTCAAAACTAAAATTGAAAAAGAAAAGGAGTGGGAGCTATTTCACGTAATTATTTGAAAACCGAATTTTCAACATAAATAATAAACATGTCTATTTTCGAAATTAAAATGAAAGTAATTTTATTTAAAAAAATTATGAAACGAGTTTATTTTGGAAAAATAAATCTTTATTTCTCTTTGTTGTATTAAACTTTTAACCAATAGAAAAAGAGAAAGAAAAGGTTATTATTTTCTCAGAAAAATCATCGGGTACACTTTGCATCGATAACCCATCAAAATGAAAACCAGGGATAAAGGTAAACAAACAAACAAACCAGAGAGAAAAATGTTACTGCGACCACCATTTCATTTAGCTATAGAGAGATGATATATGATTGGTACAAATAAAAAACTGTTTATACCAATGATCAAGTATGAATATTTTAACTTCACTTTTTATATAGTAATGTAGACAAGTAAATAAAAAAATTGGTAGAAAGTAAAATTGAAAAAAAACAAACTAGATATATGATGATGAAAATCACAGAAAGAAATTTTTTGTAGCAAATGCGTAAGACTTTTGGGTTTGCGATAAGGAAGAAAAGGGCAAGTTGTGTGCAGTTTCTTCAATTTCAGATACATCACTCATATGTTAATCCTCCATGAAACAAAGTACCAAACAGTTCCATCACTGGTCTCTTCAGAACAATCCCAACTTCAACACCACCTTTCTCATCTCTCTTCTCTGCCAATCCAACTGTTAGGGCTCTATCAACCGATGCAATCTCCACCTTTGAAGGCTTTCCCCAACCAAAATCATTCCCATAAACCCCAAAACGGTTTGACCCTGCAGTTGCTATCATTTCAACTCTTTCTTTTGCCAAAGCTGCATATCTAGGAAGAACATCATCTACTTCATGAAAAACACCCTTATCTAATATATCTTTTATTTTACTATGAATACTTTTGGCAATAATAACAAACCCTTCCTTCTCTATAAATGCCGATGGCTTAGCATCCACCAAATTCCCCCACACACAGTTCCCAAAGTAGTTTTCAGGAATCGGAGGCTCCAACCTGGCCCTGCAATCCCCGGTGAACGTAAAAGAAAACTTATTTTTCTCTTTTTCAACTCCGTGCAAGGCCTTCGCAATGCAAACCACAGTATAAGCGCAGGTTACAACAAAAGTCGACAGTTTGGTTGGTTTTGAAGAAGTTGATTTCGAGTTTGATTTTTCTTCAACTACGTCGTCTTCACTGTCCCACTTGGACAGCACCCAATTCTTTAATCTCTCCAAATCTGCTACCGTGAGCACGAATGTCCCTCGAACCTGATCCTCCAATCTTGGAGGGAAAGGTAGAAGCTTCAAGCATCTTTCGTCGCTGTTTTCACCTGGGAACATTTTGGTTACGAGCTCAGCCAAATCGAGTGATAAGTTGAACCCTAACTCACTCGGGCTTTTGATGACTGTTCTGTCAAACAAAGGCTCCAATTCTGGAGCCAAAGATCGTGTTGATGATGAATCATCATCATTGGTTTTACACAGAGAAGCCCAAGCTTTGATGAAAAGAGTTGAAGTTTTTCCATCAAGGACGGCGTGGTGAGTGCTGATTCCTATGGCGAACCCTCTGTTAGGGAACAGAGTGATTTGGATAGCCATAACAGAGGCATGAGAATCAGAGGATTCCAAGTGAGGCACCAAGCAGCGTAGCTCTGATGCTTCTTTGGGTGCGTTGTCCAACGCGTGGTCGAAATCGGCTTCGGATTCTGCAAGCACCACTGAAACGGCGTCGCCTGGGGTGTACTGAGCGACGGGGTTGGAAGAACCATTGGGCCACAGGACGTTGCCGGCGAGAGGGGAAAAGTGTTGGAGGGTGTGAGAGAGTGAAGTTTTGAGGTTTGGAACAACTTGGGTGTAGAAAATGGATGGGTTTGAATGGGTTACAGGGAGGGAATAGAAGAAGATGCGTTCCACAGGGTGAAACCTCAGCCAGAACATGTCGAAGAATACGAGAGGGAGGGATGTTTGGGGTGCAGAGGGAGGAGCAACAGAGCACTGTTCATGGATTTTGAGGTTGTGGGAAGCCATGTGAAGAAAGTACAGAGTGTTTGTTTCTTTCAAGATTGGAAAAAACAAAGGTGAAGCTTTGGTTTTATGGTGATGGAGGATGCATGTTGAGGTGAAAATGTGTATCCTTACTTTATCACAAACCAACAAAATGTTCCAAGCTGCGATGATTCGATGTGAATTGAGATGGTATACAGTTCATCTTTAGGAGCAGGAATCCGTCTGTAATTCTGAGTGCCCCAGTTACCTGTCTGTTTGGTTTAGTCTTTTGTTTTTTCTTTTGTTAAGAAATTATTCTAATTAAGTATAAAATTTAGATAGACTAAATTTTGGTTAAATATAAAATTTCAATATTTGATGTTTGATTTATGGATCATTTTGTGTTTTTTTAACGATTTTGATTAATCTTAAGCAAATATTATTTGTTTTTATGTTTATTATTATATTATATATTAATGTTGCTTTCTTATTCATAAATAAATTATATTATATTAATTTTTTTTTCATGTTTTGAAAAAAAAAAAAATATATATATATATATATATATATATATATATATAATATAATGAATAGTTAAATATGTTTTTATTTTTTACATTCAAATTCAAATTTAAAATTGAAATTCATTTTTTGATGAAATTTTGAAAAATTATAGTTTTTAAATTTAAAATATAAATGAATAAACTTTTTTTCTAATTCAATTGCGTAAATATTTTTTCCGTATTAAATAGTATTTTGATAGTTGAATTGAAACATGTTAAAAATATTATATTTATATTTAGTTTTAAAATTTATTACCAAATTATATCCAAATTTAACGTAAAATCAAAATTTCAATTCCTCGTCTGAATTTAAGAAATAAAATATATTTAACGTATAATCAAATACTAAAATCCTCTCGGACATAATTCATAATTTATTATGTTACCTAGTTATTGATGATTAATTTAAAGTATATAATATTACATATAAATGGGATCAGCGATTTGATTACGTGGCTGATTGCAACCACAAGCCAAACTAAGTAAATCAAATAGTAAAAAAATAAATTAAAAAAAGTCACTTTTAAACTTTATTTGATCTTTTATCAGTTTTTTGTTTATTTTGGATTAATTAGATCCCAACTGTCATTACGTTTTTTCTACGACTAAAAGACAAATTCGTATCTGTAAATAATTTTTTTATTATTTTATGTTTTACTATATTAATTATGTACATTAATTTCTTTATTTTTCCTCCATTTAAATATATCTAGAATGGGATAAACATTTACATTTTTTATAAAGTATAAAATAAAAGGGGGAACGATCGATGAAAACAGTAAGTGACATGATAAAGAAAAATAGAAAAAAAAAATGGAATAAATAATGTTTATATTTAATTCTTAACTTACAATGACGTGAGGGATGATCAAAATTTTGCTGCTGTGCAACTTGTTCCGTGACAGACAGTCAAGCAGAAAAAATTGACAATAGCTACAAATAGTATTGGTTAAATAAAAACAATAATGATGTTATATGTTCATTTAGAAAAGTATATTCTTTGCTATTTTATTTTGGTAAGGGTAATAATATTTTTACAAAATTTGAGAAACTATTTTCTGAGATAGAAAAGAAGTAATATTTTATTATTTCATTTTTATTAAAACATAAAAATTAATCTATTTAATTTTATTTATAAAAATTTTATCAAAAAAAAAATAGTCAGCAAATAATTTTCTTTTTGGTAAATAACCTTACTCCTCTTTATAGGATTCTCTGGAAGGATTGGTCATATTGGTCATACAAGCTAAAGTTGACCTGTCTCTTCTTGTCGTATTTCGTTTTCTTCCAGAATGTGCACATTTCCACATTCTAGCCCTTTATTTTTGTCCATATTTTAGTATATTTATTGCAAATTACCAGTTTGAATTGCATGAACAATTCTGTGAGGTTGAACATTACTAACCATGTGGTGGTGTTTTTAGTTGAGTTTACACACGTGTAGAGAGAGTATGTCTATGTCTGAAAAAAATCGTTATCAAATTTTAACATGGAACAATTGTATAATGTTTTCTATCATGAATTTTAAACATTTGTTTTGCATGTATATATTTTTGCATAAAATTTTAGTAAAAAAATTATATTTAAAAAATAAATTGTTTGCAGTAATTATTAATTACAATCGAGGTTCACTTTTGTAACATCAAGAGTTACTTCATCGATATTAACCTAATTTAACTACACCGGTAATATATATATATATATATATATATATATATATATATATATATATATATATATATATATATTAGTTTACATTCCTTTAACGAAATAAAATTTTTCAACACAAAATATAAACAAAATCATACTCCGGTATCTATATATACAGACAAAATTATTTATACTCTGTGAAGCCTTTTCAATTTCTGATTATTGAAAATTTTTTTATCTACATGATTTTGTACTCTCGTGTAATATAGGATCATATTAGATAAAAATAATCACCACAAAATTAAGGTAAGCTAGTAAATATAAAACATTTAATAATATACATCACAACACCAATTAACTTCATCAATTACATTCAAGTCATGTAAATACAAATGACTTCATATGACTACTTTCGGAAGATTTACGCGTTGAATCAAATATCAAAGACTATGCACTTATCATTTGAACGCTCAATAAATTTTGGTAATTACTACCAGATCCTATTTTGTCTAAAAAGATGTCAAGACCTCGATCTCTTTCACATTATAAGGTTAGTTCATTATAGCCTGTAAGACTAGTTCTTTTTCACACTGAATCCTGCTATAGGAAACTCCATCGACTCTTCCCATCTAGATATTTTCTTCCTCTATGTGAGTTAGAATAGATATAGTAGAGTCTGAATAATTTCGTCAATGAATCATTTATTCAATACACCACCTAAATCACACATTATAGCATTTCTTCCTTTGAAATACCTTATACATATTCCATACATAACCATTATTCACAACAAAATAGGTTCTATTACTTCCCAGGCTCTACTTAGCTCATCACACTTATTCTCTTCAAAAGATATCTCATTTTCCCTTCTAAAATCCTTTCTCTTTCACCAAGTGACACTTCACCTTGCTTAACGATAGTATACAATAGCCTTATCAAATAACATGCTCGCCCCAACGACTTTTCTTGCTCACCCAATGACTGATACCCAGAAGCTATTTAGATTTTTTCTTAAATAATTTTTTGTCCAATGGGGAACTGTCTCACCAACGACCCTCCACTAGAGGGAAAATCTCATATTTTTACCTAACGACTCAGCTATCACCTAATGACCCCAAATCACATTATGGTACTAACTTTTTAAAATTTACTTTCTGTCCAACAACCATTTTTTTCGCCTAGCGACCATATCCTTGGGAGCCTATTTTCATAGGCTCACTCAATGAGTTACGACTCACTCAAAGAGTTATGACTTGCTCAACAAGCAAATTTGTTTATTATATATTACTAGTAATAGTTACTTTTATATAATTATTGTAAATATATGTAGGACTACAAAGTTTATTAGGAAAATCAATTGTGGTTCCGAACAATTCAGCAACTTTGAGTGTCTTGATATTTACAGTGCTTTGAATGACTTATTAGCAGAAAAATACAACAAACTCAGTAATTTAATGTTAATCACATAATATATATATATATATATATATATATGATTAGTGATGCTAATATTTTTAAATACAATAATAACAATTTTGTAAGATGGACAAATAAAAAAAAAGAAGAATGTAAAATTGAGAAAGAAAAAAGTAAATAGATGATAATAAAATTCATTGATATTGTGTTTGCTTTAAGTGATATACTATTTTTAAGGGTGAATGAGCGAGTAAGTTTTGTATTTGTTTTCAGAGATTGACATGGATTAGAGATTGTTATATATTTTGAGAAATAATGAAAGATTTTCATATGAATGAAAAGATAAAGAAAGAAAGAACCTAAGCATATACATACATTTTTGTTACTTATTTGAAAAATTTTAACTTATCTTAGATGCTTTTGACTATGCATATAGTAATTGGATGCATGTAAATTCGTGAAATAGAAAGATTTCCTACATCCTTGTGTTGCTCTCTATTCTCGGCGTATATCTTGGTAAGGTAAGGCATGCAATGAGAAGCGATTATGAAGGTGTAGAGAGAGTTGGAGAAACCGGGTGTAGAGAAACTGGTTTTGAATTCCACAACATGAGAACCGATTCTATTGGCTGTGAGTTTGAGAGAGAATCATTTCTCCTCACATGAAAACTGATTTTGTGTTCAACTTTGAAAGGGATATCATATAAATTATTTTTGTGTTTTATTTACAATAATAATAATAATTACATTATATTTATTAAAAAATGTATTCTAAAAATTTTATCTATTAAAAAAATTATTTATCATATCATTAAGGGTGTGTTCGTTCCTATTAATTTTTTGTTTGAAGTGATCAGAAGAGATGGATTTAGGAGATTTTGTGTTCTTTTGAATGAACTCAAGAGAGAGAGGAATACAGTTGATTTGCGAGATATGCTCTTTATTTCATCTCACCACTTTAGAAGTGATTTGCAGGAATTATTCACTGATTTACTATTATATCCCTATAGTGTAATCTCTTCTTCATGTGCATAGACTCATTTTTGTTTTTGCTTGCGTTGTGTTGTGGTGACCCATGAGTGTGAGTTTGGATTTACATAGTGGGTGGTGTAGTGTTATGTATTAGGTTTATAATAATAATAAATAATATATATATATATATATATATATATATATATATTTATAATAATATCTTGATTTTTATCTTAAGGGTAAAATGGTAATTTTATATTTTAACCTATTAAAACTTTTTTATTTATTTATCATATTAATCAATTCATTCATAAACTCTCATAAACTTCACTCACAAATTCACTCACTCTCACCTCCAAATTCTTTAAGGCTTTGTTCCTATGGGGGAGAGTGAGAAGATGAATTTGTGTAGATTTAGGTGGATGCATTTCTGTATTTTTTTGAACGGATTTAGAGAATAAAGTGAGTGAATTTTGAGATAAGTTTATAAAAGTTAGTGAGAGATTTGATTAATGTGATATATAAAATTAATTGTTAAAATAGATATATTTATTAAGTTACCATAATACCCTTGTGTAAAAAGAGATAATTTTTTTTAATTGATGTTCTTAAAATAATTCCTAAATTAATTAATTTTAATCATAAAAATAATTAAAATTAACTGAAGAATGAAAAATAAAAAATTTCAATTTTTATTAATGTCAAAAAAGTACTACAATAAAATGTTAATCTTTTCGTAGTTTTATGTTTAAGAAGTTTAATATATCTCTTAAATATAATAAAATAAATAATCATCAATAATGTCAATATATTATTAAAACTATTATACCAAAAGTTGGTAAAAAAAAATAATATATCATATATTTGAACTAGAACCATTATTATGATATATAGAAATAGATACAATTCATGTTTACCCTTTGAGAGAAAAGTCAAACCTTTTACAAAGTTGGTTTACTATGATCAGTAATTTAAGTAAACAATACACGATTACGAACCAAAATGATATCATTGATATCTCGCCTAGAAACCTCATAATAGTAGCGTTTCTAAAACCAGCTCGCTTTAATTTTAAAAAAATGTGTACAAGGTTGTGTTAAAACAATATTTGTATTAATAGAAAAACCCTTAAAAAGCACTTCCAATAAAAATGGTCTCAGCAACTCAAAAATTTCTCCATCCAAAAAATAAATTGCCTCTGTTTTATGAAACTCTTGACTAAGTACGTAGTATTTGGTAACAAGAAGAGTTTTTGTGTTGTTTAGCGAAGCATGTGCAATAACGAAGACCAGGTTCCTGTGACTGCAATAACCAACCCAAAAACTACAATTGCCCCATCACAAACCAGACAACTCCAATTCATCTCTTCTTTGAACACCAAATAGTGAAACGTAGCTGGCAACACAAAGCTAAGAATAACACAGACGCTACTACCAACCAATGATAAAAAATCTGCAAAGTTAGGCACAAAAATTGCCACCAAAGTTAGCCCATATGGAAATGGCAAATAAGTTCGTCTTCGTAGGTATTGTCTGAACCCGTCTCTGTTTTGACGGGAAATCCCTGACTTTTTCAATTGGGTATGGAGATGGTTATGGGGATGTACATATCCCCGCCATAATATTTGTCATCGCCATATCTCCATCATCGTTTAAATTATTAAAATATTCACAATTAATTAAGTAACCATATATATATATATATATATATATATATATATATATTTTTAATTTTTTATTTCTTCTATTTATTTGGTTTGTTAAGAAACTCATTCGCATCTGCAATATATTTTTCATCTTATCATAACATTTATGTAATTATGTTAAAATTATGTATGTCAATTAAAATTTTATGTCTCATATTTGAATATTTCTATTATTTTTTAATATTTTTATTTATTATATATTTTCCTTTCACATGAGTATGTTTAATACTCTCAATTTAAGTGTTTAATAGCATAAATCTTTCATTTACTAGGTAATATAAAAAAATTACTTATTTTTATTAATTTTTGTTTCATTTGAATAACTATTTTGTTTCGCTAAAACAATTATTTCTCAACCATTGAGTATATATGTTGATATTTGAAAAGTGTTCTTAGATGTCTAAGGTATTTTTCATCTTATCATACCCTTAATTATACATTTGTTTTCCTTTGTGCGATTTCTTTCAATAGTTTCTCAAATTATTTTTAAGACACACATTTGTTAATTTTTTAATATTTTTATTTAATGTTTATTTTCATCATGTAGAATACTATTTCATTACATTTTATCTAATTATTTTTTATTTTCTAACTCATTATATCAATCATATTGTAATTTTTTCACTATAATTATATGAATAACTTTCATTTACTACAATATCAAAGTTTAATGTAATTGCCATGAATATTTTTTTATCACCATCTAACATATATTGGAGTTCAAAAGATACAATATCTATGTCAAAATTTTATTATTATGTTTATTATTTGTTATTTGTGTCATTTTGATTAAGTGATGTATTATCATTTTTATTAGTGTATAAAAAAATAGATTCATTAGAATTTAAAAAATTGAAGTAAACAAACATTTAAAATATATTTTAATTTGAATATTTGTTTTCCATTAAATTTTTTAAAAATATTTTTAAATTTTATCAAATAAGTTTCATTAATGTTTGCAGTTTGCAAATTTAATTAATGTTTTGGTTCTAATGAAATTTTATTTGGTATTCTAATCTTAAATGTAAACAATTATAATTTATTTCAAATATTTGATATCGAAGAAACAATCATCCTCCAAATATTGAATATTTTGATAATATTATGTTTCCTTTACCGTACTTTTTTATTATTTTATAAAATAATTAAAATTTATATTGAAGTAATAAGGAAACGGGTATGGGTATGGGTACGAGATTATACCCGTTACCGGTGGGATAGGGATGAGATAAAAGTTTGATACCCGTTGGGTTTGGGGATGAGGATGATTTTTTCTACGGGGATGGGTATGAGATAGCGAAACCCGTCCCCGCCCCGCCCCGTTGCCATCCCTAACCCCAACACCAACAACCACCTCAACCACAAATAGTACTTAGAATCACACAAATGTCTCTCAACCAACTTGTACACCAGATTCATCATCAACGAAAAAGTAAAGAACAAGTTGATGCAAAGACCCAACTGCACCAAAGCAATTACCAAACCTGGTCCAAGATTGGTAGTGATAACCCCTTGAGTTTCTTCACCAAAAGCAAAGTAACCTATAGCAGCAAACGCTACAAACAATAGAGAAATGACAAACATTCCTGCACCCAAAACCCCACAAAAAAAAACTCACTCCGACGAAGAAACCAACAGCTCCAACCGACCACCTTCACTAGTTGTGGAGACACATAACTCCTCCGACAACTCCGGCAACCTACAAGCAACTCTTCCACCTGCAAAAAAAAACAACATAGAACGTGAAAAAAAAAATACCCAACAACGCCAGTGTCGTAACCAGTGCCATTCCCTTCATAACCAAGGCACCGCTTACGTAACCGGTGTCATCCACTCAACACACACTTGCAGCACTAGTTAGCTAACCGGTGCATATCACCACCCCACCACCTCGTGCAACCACAACCACCCATTCATCCTCTTTCTCGCCGACCACACCCAACCACCTCATCTTCTTCCCCCTCCATGGACTCAACAATCACACACACACACACACCCCATAACTCACCTCTCAAAACACCACTGTGAGTCGGGCCATCATTCACAATCACACTGGTGCTTCCAATATAAACTGATCTTCCAAAATTAAATAGTGCAGGACGAAATCTTGATCAGTTGACCAGGGAATCTTGGTAGAGGAAGGAATCTGACATGTGCTCTACTTGCATGGAAATGAGAGCAAAGGGACAATTTCGTCATCTGTCTAAACATTATGTACTATCTTCGCAGTTTTGAGGGGATGGATTAATCCATCCATCCCCCTAATACGCTCTCCCATATCCGTTCAAATGATCGAAAACGAATGTACTATATCACTAAAATCAGCTCTCTCAAATCTGGTTGAATAGTGCAATTCACACAAACGAACACTACGTAAAAGAGACAACACAAATTTGACCTCTAAAGCCACTTTAATTCATCCAATTACTCTCTCTCAAATCTATCATCTCAAAAGAACACACCCTAAGGGTGTGTTCCTTTAGGGGGATGTATATGGGAGAGAGTGTGAGGATGAATTTGTGTAGATTTGGGTGGATGAATTTTTGCATTTTTTTGAGTGGATTTAGAGGGTAAAGTAGATGGATTTGGAGATAAGTTTTATGAAAATTAGTGAAAGATTTGATTGATGTGATAGATAAAATAAATTGTAAAAATAGATAGAATTAGAAAGTTACCGAAATACCCTTGATGGAAAAAGAGAATGATTTTGTAATTTGATGTTATAAAAATAATTATAATTAATACGAATTATGTGAGAACCCAAATTTTCAGCCCTTAATCTCTCTTCTCTATCTGCCACCCACATCACTGAATTTCATTACACTTCACTTGCACCCTTCTCCCCCTCCTCTTCCTCTGCCTTCTCTCTACCAAAAATCTGAATTCACTCTTCCTCTGTTGCAGAGTCCAAACCTGAGGCTAGTTCATGATCTCTTCTCTCAGTTACAATTCATTTTCCTCCATGTAAGTTGTTCCTAACCTTTACATTTTTCCTCTTTAATTCGAAATTTGTAGAACTCCCTTGCTATTGAGTCAATTTTGGGAACCATTATCATTCTCATTCTCTGAACCTGCATTTCCAGCTTATTAGGTTGTACAATTGAAGAGCTCTGGGTTGAAAGGATTCTAACTAGTTAAAAACCTATAGAGGTAAGGGAAGCTAACCCCCTTTTCTTAAATTTCATAGAGAATCCGTGAATGAGTCTGAATTGCATGATTGATTGATAAATTGATGTTTGAATTGTATGATTTGGTGAGTAATTGAATTGTGTTGAAGGAAAACTGATCTACTGCATGTGGGAACAAGTTTGTGACCTGGTATTTTCGCATAGGCGAGTGAGTCTCGCCTGAGCGAAAACACCAGGAGACGCACCTCTGTTCCTGCGCGAAGTCTCGCCTAGGCGAGCTGGAGTCGCCTGAGCGAGAGACGATCTCGTCTAGGCGAACCAGCCTAGCCTAAGCGAGATAACCTCTCGCCTAGGCTAAGCGAGAGTTTTCTTTTTTTGCCACTGTTAGTGTCTCGCCTATGCGAGACTGGCTCGCCTGAGCGAGATAACCTCTCGCCTAGGCTAGACTTTTTAGCCTGAGCGAGAACTAATGCAGTAGTAGTGCTCCAATTCTGTTTTTCTTTGGTGAAAATATATGTTTTAATGTATCCTTGTGCAACTTAGGCCATGTATGGTTGGAATGCTACCATTGAGTATTGTATGATTAAATTGGATGAATACAAATCATGAGAAGATGAGGTAAAAATGGAATTTCAAGGGAAATCCAATTGGTATTGTAGTGTGTGTAAGGATGTAAGGAATCTATAATGGTTGGTATCCTGAAACTCCAATAATCATTCAAGCTCAGATAGAGCAGAATGGATTATGTCGTGAGGAGTAGCAGGAGGTCCTCGTCGTTGGACTTGATCAAGTCTTAGACGTGAAGGGGACTTACCCTGGGAACGGTCGGGTGAATACTCCATGCGTCCAGACTTTGCAGAGTTTGGGAACCGTTGCAGGTGCAAGCCACCAAGAGTTCCAACGTTGCTTACACAATCCGGATATCGAGTCTAGAACTTATGATTGAATTACATGCTATGAATGATATTTCTAAATTGTGAAGTGCAACGGTGTTTCTCATTTCAGTTGGCTTACACTTCTTGTTTGTGTTTGCATGCTTTTGCATATTATCCTTTTTCAATGATCACCTATGGTTGGTGTGAGCAGAGCAAAAACCAGATGGAGATACTCCCTCCTGAGCAGGAATTGAAGCCTTGCTGGGAGTGTTCACTATAGTTGTAGGTTGCTACTGTCTTGTTGTTGGGATTTGTGTAGCTTAGTATCTTTTACGCCAACTCTCACCTTGTGTATCTTCATGTGACTTTTGAAGGACTGTACCAGACTTATATACTATGTGTATATGACTGTTATCCCTACTATCTGCTATGTTTGATCATGATATAATGTTTTGTTTGATAGTGTGAGAAACTATTAAATGGGATGTTACAAATTAAAAAATATTAAAATTATATAAAATTTTAAAATAAAAAAAAAATTATTTTTTTATGAATGTAAAAAAAAATTATACAATTTAATTTTAAAAGAAAGTTAAACAATTAAATTTTAAACAAAATTTATATAAAGTTTAAAAAAAGTTCAAAAAAAGAGTAAAGAAAAGTAAAAAAAAAAAAATTAAAACCATCCACACCGGTGTGGTAACCGGTTTCGTCCTTCACAAAACAAGGCACCGGTTACGTAACCGGTGTCATTCCCTCTATCTCAACAACACAACACCGGTGCATCCCAGCTTTAACACGACACCGGTGTCATCCCATGCCATCCAAACGCAACCCTGCAACACCGCTTACGACACCACCACAACACCTCTTACGACCACAACCACACCCCAAACCACCTCATCTTCTTCCCCTTCCGCACTCAACAATCACACACCATAACTCACCTCTCACATGGTTTGAGAAGAAACAAAAGGCAAGGGCAATATGGTAAATAGTCTCCAAATACTCATTTATCTCTGCTTTTATTGTGGATGAAATAATTTATCAATCCCTTAATTCAACGTTCACGTATCACTTCAAATCAGTCAAATGAAACACGTTTAAAAAATAATTCCCCACTTTTAAATTCAATTAAATAATCATATTCCCTCAAAAGAACCGGCCGTAAATTACAATTTTTCATAAACTTTAACTTCAAATATGTCACTTACACATCTTCGTACCTTAAAAAAAACATTATGCTGTGTCCCTAGCATCTATCTATTCATCCGTTCAAATCAATCATTAAAAAAAGAAAAAGAAAAAAAAAAACAAAAAAGAGAACTTTTGTAGCAAATGTTGTGCATTTGGTTTTGGGACCAATAAAATGACATGTTCCGGTCCAGTGTCGAATCACTCATCTGACAATCCTCTACGAAACAAAGAGCCAAATAGTTCCATCACTGGTCTCTTCAGAACAACCCCAACTTCAACACCACCTTTCTCATCTCTCTTCTCTGCCAATCCCATTGTTAGGGCTCTATCCACCGATGCTATCTCCACCTTTGAAGGCTTTCCCCAACCAAAATCATACCCATAAACCCCAAAACGGTTTGACCCTGCAATTCCTAAGATTTCAACTCCCTCTTTTGCCAAAGCTGCATATCTAGGAGCCGCATCACCTACCCCATGAAAAACACCCTCATCTATCATCTGTTTTATTTTACTATGAATACTTTTGGCAATAATAACAAACCCTTCTTCCTCTATAAATGCCGATGGCTTGGATTCCACCAAATGCCCCCACACACAGTTCCCAAAGTAGTTTTCAGGAATTGGAGGCTCCAACCTGGCCCTGCAATCCACAGTGAACCCACAAGCAAACTTATTTTTCTCCTTTTCAACTCCGTGCCAGGCCTTCGCAATGCAAACAAAAGTATAAGCGCAAGTTACAACAAAAGTCGATAGTTTGGTTGGTTTTGAAGAAACCGATGAGTTTGAGTTTGATTCTGCTTCAACTATGTCTACACTGTCCCACTTGGACAGCACCCTATTCTTTAATCTCTCTAAATCTGCTACCGTGAGGACGAATGTCCCTCGGACCTGATCCTCCAATCTTGGAGGGAAAGGTAGAAGCTTCAAGCATCTTTCTTCCCTATTTTCACCTGGGAACGAATTGATTACGAGCTTAGTTA
>Ga0214544_1005882_pt1 | contig 23273 bp, 28 predicted proteins | sample CNSS3metaG_FD_160074 | JGI IMG/M metagenome (GOLD analysis project Ga0214544, IMG submission 160074) | Root nodule microbial communities from cowpea collected in UCLA plant growth center, Los Angeles, California, USA - CNSS3 | ecosystem: Host-associated > Plants > Roots > Nodule | place: USA...
GGGTGATTTGATCTTGGGTGACAGACCATCTCGCTTAGGCAAGTGTGTCTCGCCTAAGCGAGAACCCATGTGTGGGTTGAGTGATTTTGGTTGCACATCTCGCGTAGGCGAAATCTTTTGTTTTAGGCGAAAGTGCGTCTCGCCCAGGCGAGATCCTCTCGCCTAAGCGAGAGTTCGAGGAAATGATATGGTATGCTTGAGGTTCACCGCTTAGGCGAGGTGTATTAGTTATGAGCGAGGGATGGGTTCGCCCAAGCGAGAAGGAACTCGCTTAAGCGAGACTTCGTGGGGTTGCTACTTTGCTAAGACTTGCTCAGGCTGTGAGTCTAGCTTGAGCGAATTGGGTGGGAGGCAGCACTAAGGCTTTTAGTCTAAGCAAGGGGAAGTGCAAGGATATACTTCAAGGAAGTGTAATAGTGTAGTATCAGATTTGTGATGCTGAAAACGAGCTATGTTGTTTACAATGCTTCTAAGATCTCTCAATGGTGGGTTTGCTGGTTGTTCCATGGGTTGTGGCCCGGAATGTATCCTTAGGTTGTGGCTCAGGGTAGGGGTGAAGCACGTGGCATTCTATGGGTTGTGGCCCGGAATGACTTCCCTTGAGTTGTGGTTCGGGATAGCGGATGAACAAGAGGAACCTTTGAGTTTTTGCTCGTGTTGGCGAGTGTTGCTGGTGTGAGTGTGCTGGTTGTGGCCAGTACGGATGGGTCCAGATGGATTGCCCTCCTTAGTGATATGCTGACGAGTTTGGTAGTCCTAGGACGTTACGGACTATGTTCGTAATTTGGGAACTCTACCTGGCGTTACGGTGTGTGATCCGTAGCATGGTTTCTGCACGTGCTCTATCGGTTATGGCTGATAGGTGTAGCAGCAAGGCGCCTTGAGATAATCATTAAGAGATGTATAACATTGCTGGCATGGTTGTGGCCATGTAGAAGGAAGGTAACGAGGCTTCCTTAAGGTGTGTTAATGTTTCATGGTTGTGGCCATGTGATTAAAGAAGGAGGGGTTCTTTGATGCTGAATGATATCATGCTTGGTGGTGGCCATGCGGATTAAAATATGAGATTTTCTTTTATTGTATATTATGTATATATGTTTGGTGCATATTTATTTCTTATTATTTTAGCTCACCCTATCTGTTTGTGTTTGGCGATTATCGTGTACGCGGTACACATGAGCAGATGATATTGCAGGTGAAGTTGGGGAGGCCTAGCCGCAGAGAGGGGATAGTCTGGGAGATTTACATGTTTTTGTTTTGAAATAATTTGTAAACTTCAATGAGAGGCTTTGTAATTATGTTCAGTTTTCTGATTTACGAACTTTGAGTATATTTGGAATTAATAAGAATGTTGTAATTTCCCGGATTTTCGGGAAATAAGGATTTATTAAATGCAGTGTAATTAATTATGTTATTTATTTAAAAAAAATCGTAATATCCTGACGGGATGTTACATGGACGACATCGTAGTAAAGTCCTCTGACCCGTCACAGCACCCGTCAGATTTGACACCAGTCTTCGATGCAATCCGAGCCTACAACTTGAGGTTGAACCCAGAGAAATGTACCTTTGGCGTTAATGGCAGCAAATTCTTAGGTTTCATGCTCACTCACTGGGGAATTGAAGCCAACCTAGAGAAATGTCTCGCAATCATCAACATGAGAAGCCCAACAAACTTCAAAGAGGTCCAATGCCTCATAGGAAGATTGACGGCCATCTCACGATTCCTCCCCAAGCTTGTCGAAAAAACGGGACCTATGATTAAGCTGCTCAAGAAGTCAGCCAAGTTCGCTTGGTATGAAACATGCCAGCAAAAGTTTGATCAATTGAAACAACTACTCACTATACCACCCATCTTGAGCAAGCCCTACCGAAACCTCCCTTTGATTGTCTACATCTTGGACTTTGCCACAGTTGTCAGCGCTGCAATAATCCAGGAAACCAACGATCGCCAGCAACCAATACACTTTGTCAGCCGCGTGTTACAAGATCCAGAAACGCGATACCAAGTAGTGGAAAAAGTAGCCCTATCACTCATAACATCAGCCCGAAGATTATGCCTTTACTTCCAGAATCACGAGGTAATTGTCCGCACAGAATGCCCAGTCCAAAAAATCCTGCAGAAACCATATCTGGCTGGCAGACTATTCGCATGGTCAATCGAGTTGTCGAAATTCAGCATTCGATACGAGTCGCGAGGCGCGATCAAAGCGTAATGCCTAGCAGATTTTGCTAATGATTTACAAGACTACGCAACCTCAGAAGAAACCTGGTGGACCATGCACGTCGATGGATCGTCTAACCCACAAGGAGCGGGGGCAGAGGTAGTACCTGAAGGACCAAGTGACGTGTTAATTGAACAATCCCTACACTTTAAATTCAAAACATCGAACAACCAAGCCGTGTACGAGGCAATCATCGTCGGGCTCAACCTAGCTAAAATAGTCGGTGCTAAAAAGCTCCTATGCAAAACTGATTCTCGATTAACAGTTGGCCATCTAATGGGGGAATACCAGGTCAAAGACCTAATGTTAGCACAATACTTTCACGTAGTTACTAGCATGGTTGCCCAATTCAAGGACTTCAAGATCGAACATGTGCCTAGGGCCGACAACGCTAGAGCGGACTTACTATCGAAGTTGGCAAGTACCTAGAAAAAAGGGAAGTACAAATCCCTGCTTCAACAGACCCTCGCATCCCCATCCATCGAACAAACACCTAGTGCATGCAGATCACCAATGAAGGCACATGAATGGAACCTTTCATCCAATACCTAGAGAATGGGACCGTCCCCGACGGTGAAGAAAAAGGATGGACCCAAAAAGCAGCGCGTTACACCCTAGTGGGAGGAGAACTCTTCAGAAGAGGATTTAGCGCCCCACTTCTAAAGTGCATTACCAAGGAGAAGGCCGACTATGTTATGCAAGAGATACATCAAGGAGTTTGCGGCTACCACTCCGGACCAAAAACTATGGCGGCTAGAATACTGCGGGCAGGATACTATTGGCCAACCATCCAAGAAGACTACAATACCTACACCAGAAAATGCCCCTCATGCCAGAAACACAGCCCCAAAACACATCTGCATCAAGAAGAGTTCTACCACATATCCTCCCCATGGCCATTTTCTAAATGGGGAATGGACATCGTTGGTCCATTCCTCCCAGGAAAAGGCCAAGTCAAATTCCTCCTAGTGGGCGTCAACTATTTTTCAAAATGGATTGAGGCCGAGCCCCTAACCACCATCACGACCAAGTAAGCCCAACGATTCGTGTGGAAAAACATCATTTGCCGTAATGGTATACCACACACAATTATCATCGACAATGGCAGACAGTTTGTTAATCAGGGATTGGCAGAGTTTTATCAAAATTTCAAAATCAAGCACATCACCAGTTCTGTTGAGCATCCGCAGACTAATGGCCAAGCGGAAGCCGCAAACAAAATCATCCTCGGACAACTCAAGAGAAGACTAGATGAAGCCAAAGGAAAATGGCTAGAGGAATTACTCGAAGTCCTCTAGGCATACAGATGTACACCCCAATCGTCGACCTGTGAAACGCCTTTCAGTCTCGAATACGGAACGGGCGCACTGATACCCGTCGAAATTGGAGAACCATCAATGCGGCAAGCTCATTATGACCAAGTGTCCAATGACGAGTGCATGAACACCCAACTAGACTTACTACCTAAGAAGAGGGAGAAAGCTAAAATCAGGGATATGGCAACCAAGCTCAAAGTAGCAAGGAAATACAATTCCAAGCTAAAGCCGCGATCACTTCATAAAGGAGACCTCGTATGGCGGCCAGCAAGTAAAGCGCGCCAACATGACGGGAAATTCTCTGCCAACTGGGAAGGCCCATTCCGCATTCTGCAAGCTTTTTGCAAAGGCGCATATCGGCTCGAGCGACTATCTGGCGAGCCAATACCTAACACCTGGAATATTTCACACTTGAAGTTTTATTTCAGTTAGTTGGTCGTATTTCTTTTTTTGACATGTCCAACATATTCACACAATCATACGCTAAAACTCAGCAACATATTCACCCAATCATACGCTAACATAAGTCCACAACATAAAATCATATCTTAACGTAGCAAACCAACGGTCCTAAAGACAAGCAGCACAACAAAATAAACAAGCAAAGCATTAACATTTAAACCAGTAAAGACATGATACACAAATTAGGAACGGATGCATTAGATTCCAAATATCCAAAAAGTATATGTACATAACCAAAACACACTGAATGCGCATGATAACAAACATCATGGCCACCTTCTCCACTACAATATCAAAGATGTACCCAACCCTATTACAAAAAACAGGCATTCCGGCATCCTCGCCCAAAGAAGCTAACTACTCGACACCATCAGCGGAACCACCCATTCCCTAGCACCTAATCGGCCTCTTCCGCATCCTCCTCCTCTGCATCTTCCGCATCTTCTTCGTTGATACCGATCTCCGCATTTTCAAGAGGAGTGGTAGCAAGAGTTGCCTCCTCACCCAAAGCGTCTGCCTCTACAACAACTTTCAATCGCCTAATCTCCGCAATGTCCAACATGCGATTATCGTAAACATTGAGATTAACATTAATCTGACGATCAGTTACAGAGACTTCCTTATATAAGAAGTCGACCTGTCTTAGTGCTTTCTGAAAATCGTTCACATGCTCAGAGTAAATAGCTTGCTGCAACCCATATATCTCACTTGCCGCCTCCTCGGCAGCCGCCTCCTTCGCAGCAAGCACCTCGTCCATCTCCACTTGTTTAGCTTTTAATTTCTTTTTAGCACCCACCACACTCTGCTTCAGCCTCCGTACCTCGACCTCTAGTTTCTTTTTGTCCTCAGCCCAGGCCTACTGATCGCTTTCCCTCAAAGCCTTCAAGGAAGCAATCTCCTCAACCAACTTCTTTTTATCTCCAGCACTCAGCTCCTCCTGCAACATTGTTGTCACCCTCCGGCCCAACACGACTCCTCGCACCAAATACTCGTTCAAAGCCCTCATCACCAACCCCGAATCTGCCGCCTCCACCACGCCTACCTCGGCATCGCTCAGCTTGATCTCCACCCCCTTCCTCATCTGAATTCTACTCTTCTCAAACCCACTCAAGTCAGGATTACTTGAGCCACTCGAACCCACATCGCCGGTCTTCGCAAGCGCACATAGCCTCTACATATCCTTTCCAATGCCCTTCATTTTAGAAGGAGCCGGCCTCTTTGCAACAGCTGGTTGATATGTATCCACAACCGGACCTACAAGGTTCGGCGCTTGAGATTGTCCCTGCGCCTTTGTAACGCTTCCCATTTTATCTCGAATCTTGACGAACAAATCAACCTCGTCGCCAACCTTCTTTGCATGATGGGCCATCACACCTGCACAAAGCAAAATTCTTCAGATTAGTTCAAAATCAGCAGTAACTTAAACAGAAAACATACTGCACAAATCCTGGGCCGGACTATCCGTCAAATAGCAACAAACAACCCATTTTCCAGGTATCTTTATCGGCATTCGCTCCAACACATCCACTACACGCATGCTATCACCATCCAGCATGTCTTTGGAAACCGCATCCAATCGAGTCGGCGCTTCAATCCAATAGAAGGGAAACTTAGGAATACCTTCATCATCGTAGTATAAAGACCACCCACTGCCAAGTACTTGTACACGAAAAAAGCCTTCCTTAAACTGCTTGAAAGATTGGGTGAACCCGTCCAACAAACCAATCTTAGGACGTCCGATCAGTGAAAGCCAATATATCATATCTTGTAGGCGCGTCACATAGAAATAAAGAAAGTTGTCAGGAGTCGGTGATAAATACAATGCTTTGCAAATCAATCGAAACGCCTGCAAACTACCCTAGCTATTCGGATGAAGTTGAGTATGCGCCATGTTAATCCTTCGAAGGACACCCATGGTGAACTCGTCAAGCGGCAGTCGCACATGCAGTTTCATAAACATACACGCGTACATATAAAAGAAGTCGTCCTATGATCCCTCGCGACCATGACACACCCCTTCAACCCCACTCACCCGCTTAATGGAAACGACATTAGTGTCGGCCCCCTTTTCGACAAATAAATACTATTCAACCACGACCTAAGGAGCCTCGACCACCGGTTTTTCAAAAAATAATTTCGAACACCCTCAGCCGCCCACTCATACCCATCTCTTCTCGGCAAAGTGATTCCGCGTGTTCACTAGCCGGATCCTCGCGCACCTCCATCTCCACCTCAACATGTAAAGACTCGGAAAAACTATTGAAAAACGCTAACCTAAGACCCACAAAACTAGCACCAGAGTGCCCGGCATTGGAACCACTAGAAGAAGTCGACATACCTTTTAGAAGACCGAGAACAAAGACAGCCACAGGAAACCTTAGCAAACTCCAAAGGCTACACCAGGAAACACAGTTAAGTACAAATGAGGGACCTCGTATTTAAAGACCCCGTTCAAGACCCTTCACCTCTGCTCAACCGCTACGAGGCCCAAGGCCCACCCACTCAAGCCACTTTGGAAAACACGCCCTAACGAAATAGTACCACTAAGGGTCAAATCAATTCAATGCCCCTGACACCATTTCCACTAACAAGATTCCATAAACACATCTGTTGAAGAACGCTCAAACAGGACATGTCGGTGCAAAAACATGGAAACCAAACACCATAGTCGAGAACCCACAATAAGTCTATACGTCGCTCCGCTCCTCAAGATTGGGGGGCTGATATATCCATAGACCACGACCAATACGCAAAAATTGCAAAGCAGGCAACAATCGCAGAAGCTAGATACTCGCATCTAGTCTACACGTCACTTCGCTCCTCAAGACTAGGGGGCTGGTGTCCTAACCACACCATAAATACATGATCACGGTCCTCAAGAACCCTCAGGGCCGGTCACTCTAGGCCGAGGACTAGTCCATGACACACAGCCACCCTACACATTCAAGGCCGAACACTCTAGGCCGAGGACTAGCCCATGACACAACCACCAAATTCTCCTCCATACGGATTATGACCAAGTAATAACCCTCACAGAGAAGGCGGCCCTCAGCGTCTCCCTCAGGCCGACTACCCCCTAGCGTCCTAAGGAAATAAACCACACCTGATCACGACCACTCGAGAACCAAGCGGATAAGAAGGACGCGGAAAGTTGAGATCCGCGTGACCGCATACCGGATATCGAGCACTTCATGGCAATTGTTGATAACATCTGAAGGACCAATTGGCAATTCAGCCCCTAGATCTGGACCTAAAGGTTAGGAAAAGGGAATCCAAGCCCAAGGCCCATAACAAGTAGGATCCACAAGTAAAAATAGTATAAATAGCACACTATTCTAGGCATTTATTACACATTAATATATTCTCTAAGATTCTGACATCACCAATGCTAACTTAGACATCAGAGTGTCTTTTGAAGGTCCCCCTGCGCCGCCCTTGAAGTTCATCCGAAAGAGAAGGTTTGCCTGCAACTGAATACAAGACCCCCTTCAACAAATTTGCGGAATACAGTTCGGACCCTGCAAGAACAATAGTTATATTTTAAACTTCATTATTGGTACGATTTTTTTTGTTGAAATTTAATAATAAGCTATGTCAAATCATAACCGTCACAATTAAAATCACACGTGTAAATTTTTTGAGATAAAAATTTATTAGATTTATTTTATTTATTTAAAACCAAAAACATATATATTCCTTTCAAATTGGTTTTATATAAATCTATAATCTAAATAATCCATCTGAACTAATATGTCATCCGATTAACACATATCTAACTAACGTGTGATAAATTAAATAGTCAAATACACATTTCAAAATATTAAATTTGAGTTATACTTAGAAATGTCAAAATAACTTTCAAACCGTGAATCAATCCGGCTCATCATAGGTTCAAGTCGGGTTAGGTCGAGAAAAATTTAGTTTTTTCAAAGGTGGGTCGAACTGAATCCAATTACTTAACCCACAGATTAAACAAGCTCGAGTGGGTTGAAGGTGAGTTGACCTACTTAACCCACAAACATTCCTTTACAATTTTTAATTTTTTTTAATAATTTTTTACTACTTTTAATTGTATAGGTTCACAATTTCATATTTTTACATATTAGAAGGTTGCTCAATAATTCAATAATATTTAAATAGTTTGAATGTTTAATTAATTTCTTTGTCAACGTTGATACTTTAATATTTTATTATCTTTATAATCATATTTTCGAGGATTAGACGAACAATTTGATTCTACTATTATAAATAATAAATTAAGTAAATTCACTCTTATTGTAATGTAATAAATATATAAAATAAATTATAAAAAAAATTGTAAGTGAATCAATCCACTAACCCACCAACCTGTGATGGGTCGAATCAGGATACAAAAGTTTTGATTTACAAAAAAGTGAGTCGAATTATACTGGTCTTATTTTAGCTCAATCCACGGTGAGCCAACCCGATATGGATTGACTCACTTTAACACCCCTAGTTATACTAAATTGATCATATTAATTCAAATCGTATCAATTTGAATATTGCTTAGACGTATATAAAATGTTTAGAAATTAGATGTTTTATGAAATTGAATTATGCTTATGACATAGTTATTTTGAAGATTTTCATTGCCCCGATGCTTGATGCCACCACCAATGGTGATCTTTAATCTGAGTGTGAAGAGAGAAATTGATTTCTTAGTATTGAAATTTAAAGAAGACAAAATTGAAAATAACCCAAAAATAACTTAGACAAGTTAATATACTAAATTTAATTAGTACATAATTTTTTTTAAAATTAATTTCTATGTAGACTAATTTTAATTTATGGAAAAAATTGATTCCACTTTTTAATTTCTTTTTCCATTAGAAAGAACTTATATAGAAAAAAAAAGTCACTAGTGTAGGATATTGCGCCATGTATACTAGCATGCTGCAATTAATGAACTTCAACTAGATATGTCAAAGTGGGCCAATCCGGCTCACACGGGTTGGCTCACCACGAGCCGGGTTGAAAATGAGTGAACCTAACCCGGCTCACTTTCTGGTGAGCCAGAAATTTTGTAACCCGGCTCAACCCACCACGGGTTGGTGGGTTAAGTGGCTTGGCTCACCAACCCACCTAAAAAAATTTTTTTTTTAGTATTCAAATATTTAAATAAATTTTTAAGTAACCCATGAAATGACAATCATAGTAAAATCAAGAACCAATATTTTGATCATGCTCACCACCAATATATGAAGAATTATTTCCAAGAAAGTATCCATTAGTCTAAGGAACCATGGCTAATATTACAAATTTTCTATCATGCTATTCAACAAAATATAAATAAAAAAACTATATATTTTTTTCATGCTAATTTAGAAAAAATTGTTTATAAGACGGTTACTTGAGTAATTTACTATAAAGATTATAGTTAAAGATTAAAGTATCAACATATATATAACTTGACAATCAAATTAATTAAACATTTAAACTATTCAAATATAATTAAGCAACATTCTAGCATTTAAAAATATGAAATTGTGAACAAATATAATAGGAATAGTAAATAATTATTAAAAAATTAAAAGAAATTGTAAAAAAATGTTGGTGGGTTAAGTGGGCCAACCCACCTTCAACCCGGCTCGAACCCGTTTAAGTTGTGGGTTAAGTGAGCCGGATTGAGTTCAACCCACTTTTAAAAAAGTTGAATTTTTCTTAACCCAACCCGGCTCGAACCCGTGGTGAGCCGGGTTGGCTCACGGGTTGAAACTCATTTTGACATCTCTAAATAACATCCAATTTAGCTAGTTGTTGGGTCACATATTTTTCTTTTCCTTTTAAATTGTCACGCTATAGTTATAGTTATATATGTATACATGCATGTCTTTTGAAAAATCCACATTAATAGTTACTTTTGTATCGGTCAAATCGATCTTGTAGTTATGATACTGAAATTCACATTAATATGCTTTATGTTAAACAAGAAATAGGTTATGTCCGCAATTTTTTTATATGTTTGGGTCACTCCAAGGATATGTCTAGAGTGAATTTACAAAATATAATAGTAGTCTTACAGAATATGCTTAATATTAAGTTATAATTTTGGTGGAAAATGTTTTTACTTGTAATTTATAAACTATAGTAGTATTTTTTATTTTCTCACATGGAAAGAGCTTTTTATTTAAAATGCCCTACACATATCAAGCCCTAGTCAAATGTAACTCTATATGTTAAACCTCATTTGTTGATTTTGTTATCATCCAATGTATTGATTCAAGAAAATTAGCGAGGCACATGACCTACTTATTTCAAAGCAATAAATCTTAATCCCAAATTGACAACTAATATTAGGTTTATGACCCCCTCCATTAATTTGACAACTAACATTTTATTTTACTTGTTTAATATATATTTTTTTGGCATAGAATAAAGTTTTAAATATATCAACTTTCTTTGTCATATCTAGGGATGTCAAAAATATCCATACTTGCGGGTATCCGCGGATAAAACCCGCAATGGATAGGAAATTGATATTAAAAATGGATACCCGCTACCCGTGGATACCAGTATTTTTTATACCCGCATGTTAACGGGGCAAGTACAGGTATCATAGTATCCGTACCCGTGGATACCCGTACCCACTAAACTTTAATTCACAAAAATATCCTCATATATCTTTAATCAGTAAAAACCATTCTGACCTAATTTTTTCTAAGTTGCACATCTTGTCTTGGCTTTTGTCTTCATTCTTCCAGCTTCAAGTATTGGTACGTTGTCTTCTTCCAAGTACATCCCTTGACATTCTTCTCTTTCCCTTCTCTGAAATTAGACATATACATCAAACCCTATATAGACAATGATATTTATGGTATGCTTGTTGTCAAATGATAGAATCAAAATAAGAATACTTGCCACGTGGCAGTTGAAGTTTATTATTTGATTATTTTTCAAGAATTAAGGAGAAAGTGGACTTGTTGATCAAAGCACTAATTAAATAATTTTCATTGTGTTGAACGTCATTTTATATTTATTTTTATAATTATTTAGATTTGTATGAACTTGAGTTTGTTTGAACTTTATTTAAAATTTATAACATTGATGTATTTTATTTTATTTTATTTGAATTTATGATTAAATATTTGTTTTTTAAATAATTTTGTAAATACCCGTGGTTACCCGCAGATATGAAAAAAATAGGTGGGTACCCGCATAATGGATACCCGACGAATATGGGTACGGATACGGGGCAAATATTTATCCAGCGGGTAGGGTACGAAGGAGCTACTACCCGTACTCTACCCGCCTCATTGACATCCCTAGTCATATCTTGCTTAATCTATAAGAAAACTATTCGAATTCAAGGAGTAGCTTAACTTCTCAACTCAATTTTTCCTATATATTTAATTTAGAAGGTCATTATTATTTTTTATTTTGTAAATAGTTTAAAGCATTCAAATTAGATTTAATTTTATATACTAATAATCTATAGATTTCGACATCAATCAAATTTTTATGTAATTTATATATATAATTCTTATAAAAATCAACCAAATAATTAGTTATAGTTTAGAATTAGGCTTAAATACCGTTTTCGTCCTCATTTTCGTAGTATTTGTTTTAGATGGTCCTCATTTTGACAGAATGTTTAAAATGGTCCTCATTTTTACCGAATGTTTAAAATGATCCTCATTTTCGCAATTCATGTTTTATTTGGTCATTTTCTGTCACGCTGTTTGAATCAGTAACGAAGCACTGTACAAGTGACACTATTTGTATTACGTTGCATTTGGGGTGTGTTACATGTACGTGTACTGTACAGATGACTAATTAATGTTAACTTTTCAATTTGGAGAAAATTTTGCAATTAGGGCTTGAGTTGGATTGCAGTCGCGCTCTTCATCGTTGAAGGCGATTTCTTCGTCTCCGTCTTTCTTGAGCTCAGATTTGTAGAGGAAGCAGCTAATACTTGTCATTTCATTGTTGGATTGCAGTCGCACTCTTCATTTCAATTTTACAGATAATCATCATCAACGAGGTAAGTGGATTTAGGGTTTTCTGGGTTGTGTTTGCTCGTGAGTTAGGGTTGGTTTGTCCTTGGATTGTTGTGATGTTATGCATGGTTCCTAAATTACCACACCTGTACCATATACGTAACACACCCCAATGCAACATAATACAAATAGTGCCACCTGTACAGTGCTCCGTTACTGATTTAAACGGCGTCACATAAAAGGACCAAATAAAACACGAATTGTAAAAATGAGAACTATTTAAAACATTCGGTGCAAATGAGAACCATTTAAAACATTTTGTCAAAATGATAACCATTCACAATAAACACTACGAAAATGAGGACGAAAAAAATATTTAATCCTTAGAATTACAAAGAATTCTGAAGTGGAAGTTTTGAAATTAGTGAAGAAAACGATTTGAGCGCGCGCAAACACGAGAAAACTTACATCGCTTGAGTTTCTCTCATAACTGACAGGGCGTCTCTCTCACTGAGCTACAAAGCGTTTGTAATTTCTGCAACCAAATCCGGGTCAAGGAAGCTGGCATCTGAATCCGAACGCACGAAAACCGATAAGAACAACCGATCAGCAAAAGATAATTTCGATCTCGATTTGGATTCCGATCTCTCAAAGTTCGTCTTCGCTGCTTTTGTCTTTTCATTTATTTTAGTTTTTCGGAATCTGGCTAAAAGTTTAACCTATTGTGCAAATCTGCAGTGACATAAACGGAATCGTGTCCGCGCTGCACTTAATTAGAGACAAGGCTCAGAAGGATGGTCAGAAGAAGAACGAAGAGACAATTTCCAGGTACCGCGTTTGCGTACGTTTCGATCCTACCTGAAACGTGTCTGTTACCGTAGTTTGAATTTCGAAGATTGTGCCTGGAAAGATTCGAATAATGCGTAGAAGGTTTTAGTGGTTTCGATTCGGATGCGCGTTGTGATCTACAAACATGCATGCTTGACGTGGACTTGTAAATTTGCCAAAAATATCGATCCTAACATTGAATTCGAATGAAAAGAGCTACAAATTTGATGCAACCGCCATTGTATTTTCTTATTTGTTGTTTGCATCATCAGGGTTTTAGTGGCTGCTGCTTTTTGTGATAGAGTGGGTTTTGAGGTTAAGTCTATAATCGAGGGATTGGGGTCAAAATTTGAGAAGGACAGGTAAACTTGAAGTCTGAATTGCATATATATTGTTTTGACCTTTCCAATAATTTTTGCCGCCTTTTCACTGTATTAAACAGTATTCTCGTTGCATTGTCAGGTAAAGCATTACTAAAGCACTTTCAAAGAGTTCAAAGAGGTCTGTAGACGATTATGGTTTCTGCATGATATTGAATAGTGACAATGCAGTCATAAATAGCAAGGCGATGGTGTGTTCCCAAAACTTGTTTGATCATTGTGGTTATTAGGAGCGTGCAGTACGAAAGTTCCTTGCAGAGTGAAACCACTAAGTTTCAAGAACTTCACGAGAATTTTTGCGAAGAGAAAGCCACTTCTCTGCAGGCACCGAAAGGTACTCCTCCCTTTAAGATTGTCATTGTGGACTAATTAGCTTCATCTGTTGTGAACGCAATATACATTTTCTTGAATAACTGAAACTTGTATTATCTTATTGTGATTCTTTGGCAGTTTCTGAAATATATACTAGTGGTAAATCGTGTGCAATGAAGTGTTACTTTTAAAATATATAATAGTGTTATTTCATCTGGTAGAATGAGATAATCGTACTCTTTGCTAGTTGGATGCTGACTTCTTTTTGTCCATTGATAGATATTATCTCTTTGTGCAAATGAACTACTATTATCATGTAATATGCCTTTATTAATTAGAAAATAACAACCTGAATTCATTAATTTTATTTCCTCAACAACTTTACGAATGCTTCATGGAAGAAGAAAAGCATTATGATATCTGAACAAGAAAAGGCCTGAAATGATGAAATTTCCCAACTGGAAGAGTCATTGAAAAAGAAGAAACAGGTAAATTAAGCAGTGGGATATAGTTTTTTCTGTTGCATTCTGTCCGTCTCTCTTTGATTCATATAGTCACCCCTGCATGAACATAACCGATTCATCGTCTTTTGTCACACAGGACGATAAAACTTTCAGCATTCTTAGGAAAACACTTGGTTCGTTCTTGGAAAGTACCTCGGAAGAGGATTTCCCACCTAATGACCCAGCAATGCGCAGATCATAACATTCCATTCTATCAACTGATAATTAAGAAAATAGGATGTTTCATTAATTATAATATTCAAAATTGGTAATTCAATATATAAGATATATTCGTACAGTCTTACAAATGATAGAACTATAAAAATATATTATTTATACACTCAATTTAAACCAATAAACTCTATACAAAAACTAACCAAAACTAAAACTCCACGATAACTTCTACTACTCTAACTAATAACTCCTTATCCTTGAGAGGTTCTTTTAAACCTACAACTTCATCAACGCAAATCAGCTTGTAAAAGTTGGTGCTCAATGACACCATTATGAGGCTCAACGCTATATCAGAAAATTAGAATTTTTGTATTGTGATTAAGGGAAATTTGACTTGTCCAATTGATCAATTTGGTACTCCTCTTAGTACTTATCTCATAAGATAGAGCTTGAACCAATTTGTTCAATTGCTAAGATTTTACTTATCTCATTCACACACCAAAGCAAATTATAGACACTCAACATACAATTATCCTTCAAATTGTACAAGGTCACAACAATCATACACACCATACCAAATTCATGAAAACAATCCACACTTTATCCCCTAAATGCAAAAGAGCAACAACATGCAAAAATATCAATTTGATAAAACTCACACAACTCAGATCAAGAATAGCTCCCCTTACCTGACAAAGCGGCTCAACAGACCCAAACAACTCTAAGAACATCAAAATGCTTCTAACTCCACATGATGCTCTATTTATACATGGAAACATCACAAGAACGATAAGGACATACCATTATGACTGCTGATTAGCAAAGACTCATATTGATGATTAAAAAGGTGCATTCAAGTGAAAAAAAAAGCTCACATGCAACGGTAAACAAAAGAAGACCAAGAAATAGGGGTTGAAACTTAACTTACAGAAATGAAAAAATTGATCGGTCCAAATTGAAGAGCTCACCATGATGATCACTCCACTTAAGGTTGAAATTGAAAATATATGATTTGAGGGCTTGTAGGACCTCTCAGTTTCTTCTATTTATAATGAAAAACGGATACAAGGTTACATAGAAGACTAAGAGACTACACTAGGACCCTAGGTGCAAAACTAGATACAACAATAGGAGGTTTCCCACACTCTACACCTTATACATAGGGTTAATGATACTACATAGAAGTAATAATTCTAACAACTCCTACGGTCTCAAATATTCAATCAGGTGAAAAGAACGAGAACCCTTGTAGAGAAGTCAGAGAGAACTCTAGAAAAATAGTTTATAGAGAGATGGTGTGTTTTAAAATAATGAAACTCGTCTATAACAATTATATTTATATTTATACTAAAACTTTTTAATATTAAAATATTGAGTCTCACTATTTTTAAACCACTATGACTTCTAAAATGCCATTTTGTAGGGCTTTACATTCTCCTCAACAAGAAAAATTTTCGTCATCAAAAATTCAGTCATCAATTGGGAAAAAAAATGCTCTCCTCATTTTCTTTTACAACAACCACCTAGACTTGTTCGACTTATCAACCTCAACACCTTAACTAACTAAAAACCTTGCCTTTGTGCGAAGTAATACAATGTTCAACAATGTAGATTGGTTTAGCCACTACCCTTAAAGCACCTTCTCAACCTCAAACCTAAAACTTGAATAATACTTTACGTTTGAACAACCAAATTGTATATGATATATTGACTCACCTTCTACATGGTCTCCATACCTTTTGTAGGTTTTTACCAAAATCTAAAGATAACCTTAGGTCTCAATCTAAAACATGTTAGTTATCCTTTCACATCACCTGATCTCCTCCTCGAAGCACCACTCATCTGACTTGATTACACCCAACTCGTAGCTTACTACCAAACGTTAACACTCTTGGTCACCCTTGTTCACAACCACCCATATAACATCATGCTTCCTTTACTAACTTTGGCCAATAGGCAACAAAGTCTATAACAATGTTATCCTACTTCCAAACTAGAACTTCCAATTGTTGCAACTACCAAATCCATTTTGACATTCCATCTTCATTCCTAATACACTAACCTGTAACCATCCCTCAACAACATCCTTAGAACCACATCTTTTCTTAACTTGAAATCACTAGTTTGATTAATAACTAATAGCTTTATGATACATCTAAAACTAGGATTGTCCGATTTGCGTTTTCTCAACCATTTTGAGAAACTCAACCGTTATAGTCATGTGACTACATTAATGAAATCTCCTTACAACTTCACTTTCCCGCTTAAATTCTTATACTTCTTCACCAACTCTTACTCTTATCTCGTTAGACGAAGGACTTGACCCTTTTTCTATTTAAGCATTTACTTTAATTGGAACAAGCACGAGAGAGTGAGAGAAAATTATGGGACTGTAATATTATTGAATGATAGGAAGAAGTCTTTTATACAAGGGTAAGTGAATAAGTAGTATGTGTTCTGTTAAAACAGAAAAAAAAAACAGAATACTTGACTTCTATTTACTAATAGTATCACAAGTTAATACTCTTCCTTAAGTCAAGTATTTAACAAATACAACTCCAACTCTCCTCCTCAAGTCTTAAAACCTCTCAATCTTCAATGCTTTTGTGAAAACATCTGGTAACTGTAACTCTGATGTGCAGTATTTCACAGCAATTCTCCCTTTATTCACCATGTCTCTCAAGAAGTGATATTTCACTTCTATGTGTTGTTTGTTTGCTTCTACCATGACTCTCAAGATTTTTAGATAAGTTTATGGCAGAAACATAGTCATTTCTCAGCTCTATAGGTGCCTTTATAGGAATATTTAATTCCTTTAACAATTCTCCAAGCCAAACTCCTTGGCATGTTGCAAGGCTTCCCGATATATATTCTGCCTCGCAACTGGATAGAGCTACCATTGACTGTTTCTTGGAGCACCATGAGACATGATCTTTGTTCAGCAGAAACACACACCCAGAGCTACTATTCCTTTCCACCAGATCACCACTGTAATCCGAATCAGCATACCCTACTAGCTTCAGTTCTGATTTCTGTTGTCCCAATAGGAAACAATATTCCATAGTCTGCTGTGCCTTGGATCTATCTCAACAATCTTTTGGCTACTAGCATATGCGACTTCTTTGGGTTGATTATGAATCTGCTTACCAATCCCACATTGTAAGCCAAATCTGGTCTGCTATTACACAAATACCTCCTGCTGTGACTGTTTCTAGTGCAGTTTCAATTCTTGACCCAACTATTTTAGATTGTGTCAGTATTGCACTATCAAGTGTACACTTCTTTAGGCTAGTCTGCTTATTTTCCTAGTCCCAATTTTGATCCTCCAGCACCAGTACATCTCTACTCAGGACCACCTTCTCTTGGTTTGGATCAGAGAGCTTATATGCTCCTGTAGGATGATATCCAATGAAGACCATTACTGTACTTTTATCCTACAACTTGGTTCTCCTCTAATCAGGTATGTTCTTAAAAGCTAGTGACCCAAAGACTCTAAAATGTCAAACTACAGGTTTTACTCCAGACCACACCTTCAAGGGTACTTCACCTTCCAACACCTTTGTAGGACATCTATTTAGGGTGTAAACAGCCGTGGAAGCTGCTTCACCCCACAACTTATGTGGCAACCCTTTTTTTTTCAACAAACTTCTTACCATGTTCAAGATTGTCCTGTTTCTTCTAGCAAGAGCATTATGTTGCGGTGTGTAGGGTGTTGTGACTTCATGCATAATCATATTAGCTTGACAGTAATTTTCAAATGCATTAGAGGTGAATTCTCCTCCCCCATCTGTTCTAAGATTTTTCAGTAATTTTCCACTCTCCCTCTCGACATTAGCTTTGAACCTCAAGTAAACTTCAAAAGCCTCACTCTTCATTTTGATCACATACAGCCAAATTATTCTACTATACTCATCTACAAAGGTAATGAAATACATGTTTCCACCCAATGAGGGAACCTTGAAGGGTCCACATACATCTAAGTACACCACTGCCAAGCATTCTTTGGCTCCCATCTTCATGTTTGTCTGGAATGGTCTTTTGGTTTGTTTTCTAGCCAAGCAGACCTCACAAACATTCTCTGGTAGGGTTATATCACACATTCTAGAAACCATATTCTTCTCACAGAGTTGCTTTAGACTTCTAAAATTCAAATGGCCATACCTAAGATGCCATAGCTAACTCTTGTCACCCTTCTTGACTATAGACAAACATTGCGCATCAACTGCCTTCATGTTAACTTAGAAGGTTCTATTCTTTGAGATCCTACTTCTCAAAATCAGATTCTTGTTAACATCGAACAACTCAACTCTGTCACAATTTCCCATCACTACAATAAACCCCTCCTGCACCAATTGACCTATGTTAAGGAGATTACATTTCAACACTGGCACAAACAACACATTTGCTATCACAACTTTCGAACCATATTTTCTTAAGATGACTACATCTCCAGCCCCTTCAACTTTCAAGGTACTATTGTCAACAAATCACACCTTACTCCTTTTCTCCGCATTAAAATTGATAAGCCGCTCTTTATGACAAGTCATATGATTCGAACATCCTGAATCCAAGTACGATGACTCAACTTATGAATTCGCACTTCCTGCTATAGTGGTTACCATTAGAGTCAAGGGTTCTGAAGAATCAGAATCCTCCTGTGCCATATGAGCTTCCTTATCTTGATACTTCTTTTTCTTCTTATTTGTATAACATTCAGAGGCGTAGTGACCCATCTTGTGGAAATTGAAGCATTCAATGCTTCCTTTTATCTTTCTTCTTGTGGTGGTTATGATGCTTCTCTGTTCTTTCATTCCCCTCTATTGTATCCGACTTGTCATAATGATCTTAAGCAGTCTTACTAGACTTCCATTCTCCCTTTGCTTGCTTCCCTCTCCACTTCTTCTTGTTTCTTTCATTTTTCGTGAAATGGTGCGCTTTCAAAGCCTGCTCAACATTATTTATGTCAACCAATCGCATCTCATGTGCTTTCAAGGAACTTTGGAGTTCCTCGATCTTCATATGTGACAAGTCTTTAGACTTTTCAATTGCTACTGCGATAAAATTGAATTTTCGTGGCAACGATCACATAATCTTTTCAACAACCATCAGATCAGATATTGACTCACCATAACCCTTCATTTGATTAGTGATCATGAGTACCTTGGTAAAGTATTCACTAATTCTGTCACCTTCCTCAATCTGTAGTAACTCATACTACCTCCTTAGGGGTTGAAGCTTCACTTTCTTGATCTTTTCCCCTCTCTCATGACTTCAAATCAAGATGTCCCAAGCTTCCTTTGCAGTGCTCGCATTTTGAATCTTTTCAAAATGACTATCATCAATACATTGATGAATAAGAAACAATGCCTTACTGTCCTTCTCCGCCAGTACCGCCTTCTGCACTTCAGCTGATCCGGAAGCAATCACCTAGCCAGTTTCTACCACATCACTGACATCTTGAAACCTAAACAACACCTTCATCTGAGTGCTCCATCTATCCTAATATTTCTCTATAAGAATTGGAAGATTAGATGAGGGAATATGATTGTCGCCACCAGCCATTCTTCACCCACAATTGATCAAGAAACTAAATCTTGACTCCCCTGTGTTGTCTGCTTCTTGCTGCCCAACTTCCTTCTTCAAACGAGATTCTTGAAGTCAACGTCCCGAAAATGAACCAAGCTCTGATACCACTTCTATTGGAACAAGCACGAGAGAGTGAGAGAAAATTGTGGGATTGTATTATTATTGAATGATAGGAAGAAGTCTTTTATACAGAGGTAAATGAATGAGTAGTATGTGTTCTATTAAAATAGAAAAAAATATAATACTTGACTTATATCTACTAACAGTATCACAAGTTAATAACTTTCACCTACTACCATTTCGTTGCGCTATTCTGATCTATACACAAACTCATTTCTTTGTTTACTCAAAAGGATGATCCTTTCGTGTCTGTTGTGATAAGGAAACAACCACCCTTGAGAAACCTCCCTCGAAACTTTTATGAAACCTGCAAAACTCATTGAAACTCCCTTTTGCATTGATAGCCCTATCATTCCATTTTCTCAACATTGCTCCATTCTTTAGAACCACATGTCCTACTAGCCATTCCAACCTTAGCCAAGACTTACTCTTAAACAATTTGACATACCACTATTTCTCGTTCAAAATCTACTAAACTTATAGTTATTTTCGTGATTACAGTGAATCTAAACCACTACATCTCTTACAACTCCTCTACATGCTTCTTTTACATCATACTATCAGAAGGAACCATCCAATTAGAAAATATTGACACTAGTTTTGGTCCAGACACCAATGCAATCGTGAATTTAACGTTCTTAGGTGGAAATTCTAGTACCTGCTTTGAACCACGTTTAAAAACTCTTCCTTAACTAATATATTTCTTCAATTACCTTAGTCAGACAACTTGCATCACATGACACTTTGCCCCCACTTTTCATCTTTATCCACACTTGATTCGTAATCATTGATTTATCTATTTGAATCAAAGAACACAACTCCGTTGGATATCACAGAATGAGATTGGAAAACAACCAATTCACCATTGAGTAACTTGAAATGAATAATATGAAAGAAAAAGGATTTTACTGTTTTCTTAATTCACTTAAAATAGTACATCAACTTCTCTATTTATAGAAATCTCAAACCTTAAAGTAATAATTACAAGAGATCTCCAGAATCTTCTAAGAGCTTCTAATAACTTCTAATAACTTCTAATAATACATTTAATATACTACCAACAACTTTTAATATTGCATTTAATATTCCACTAACAACACTCCCCCTCAAGCTGGTGAATGGATGTCTATCATTCCCAACTTGCATGTGAGATTATGAAATCGCTCAGTGGAAAGACCTTTCGTGAACAGATCTGCTAACTGAAGTCCAGATGGAATGTAGGAAGTAGTTGATAATGTCGCTATCCAGTTTCTCTTTAATAAAATGTCGATCTATCTCTATGTGTTTAGTCCTACATTTGTTGAACTGGGTTGTGAGCAATGCTAATGGCTGACTTATTATCACAATAAAGGATCATAGGTTCTTCACATGCCACTTTAAGATCATTTAGGATAATTCTCATCCATAGCAATTCACACACCCCTTGTGCCATAGCTCAGAATTCAGCTTCTGCACTAGACCTTGCAACAACATTTTGTTTTTGACTTTTCCAAGTCACCAAATTTCCACCCAAGAACATGCAGTATCCTGAAGTGGATTTTCTATCTATGATAGACCCTTCATAATCCACATCAATATACACTTCCATTATTAATTTTTCATTTCTCTTAAATAGTAATCCCCTTCCTGGACTTTTCTTCAAATATTGAAGGATCTTGTTTACAGCCTGTAAATGTCTCTCCCTTGGATCATGCATGAACTTACTTACAACACTCACAACATAGGCTATGTCTGGTCTGGTGGAGCTAAGTAGATGAGCTTCCCAATTAGTCTTTGATATTGGCCTTTATTTACTGTAGAACTGCCTTCATCACTCCCAATTATATGGTTTTGTTCTATAGGAACTCTAGTAGTCTTACAATTAATCATACTCGTTTCTTTGAGAAGATCAATAACATACTTTCGTTGGGAAATAAATATGCCTTTCTTTGAGTAAGCTACTTCTATCCTAAGAAAGTACTTCAATTTTCCTAGATCATTCATTTCAAATTGGGCAGCAAGCTTTTCTTTCAAGATTTGTTTCTCATGTTCATCATCTCCTGCAACAATCGTATCATCAACACAGACCAAGAGTAGTGTAAGTTTACCTTCTTGGGAATGTTTGATGAATAGGGTATGGTCACCTTGACTCTGTAGATACCCCATGAAGATCATAGCCCGTGTGAGTCTACCAAACCAAGCACGAGGGGACTGCTTAAGCCCATATAAATCTTTCTTCAACCTGCACACTTTATTCCCTCCTTTAGTAGATCCAAAACCTAGAGGAATTTCCATGTATATTTCTTCCTCTAAATTTCCATGCAGGAAAGCATTTTTCACATCAAATTGTTGCAATTCTCAACCAAAATAAGTTGCCAATAAGAGAATGATTCTAACTATATTCATCTTTTCCACCGGAGTAAATGTTTCCTCATAATCAACACCATAAGTTTGAGTATATCCTTTGGCAACTAACCTTGCTTTGTAACGGTCTAATGTGCCATCCAATTTATACTTTAGACTAAAAGCCTATTTGCATCCCACTGACTTTTTATCTAGTGGTCTGTCAACAATTTCCCATGTTTGGTTCTTTTCTAAGGCACTCATCTCTTCATTTGTGGCTTGAATCCAATTTTTATCTTTCAATGCTTCTTGAACTGATGTAGGGACTCTAATTGTATCAATGGCAGAGAGAAAACTTTAGTGCTGCATAGAAAGGTGTTTAGTGGTCACAAAATGGGAGATAGGATACTTGGTACAAGACCAAGTTCATTTTCTCAAAGCAATGGGCAAGTCATCAAGGTCAATTTCACAGTTACTATTCAAAGAATTTTCCAAAGGTTCGGGGTATCAATAGAAGGACTACTTACCCTTGGTTCAGACGATTGAAGTTGTTCTTGGATAGAGTTAGGTTGCTTTTGTCACCTTTGGTATTGTATATAGAAAAAACTCTCTTGACGACTAGAGTCTGTAGATGACCCTGACTTTGTATTGTTCGGAGCAATCTTAGAGACATCCATAGAAGATGTTTCTGGAGAAGTATTAGGAGAACCAAGAGTATTATCAGAATGAGATAGTTCCTCTATAGAAGGTACAAAAGATGACATAAGAAATTCAAAAGACCCAGCTTCAAAAGAACTCTCCCCCTGAAGTTGAGGACGCTTGTAAAAAGATTTAGTTTTATCAAAAGTAACATCCATGGAGGTAAAAAAACTATCGACTTGGAGGATGGTAACAATGATATCCCTTTTTATTAGATGCATAACCAATGAAGATGCATTTAATAGCTTTAGGATCTAACTTTCTGATAACGCTGTCGTTGACGCGTTCAAATTAATACTACTTATCTATAACAACTTCAGTATTGTTAAGAAAGTAGTCAACAAAATAGTAAGGGTAAAGTAACCCAAAGTCGTCTCCCAACGAACAC
>Ga0214544_1005883_pt1 | contig 23271 bp, 10 predicted proteins | sample CNSS3metaG_FD_160074 | JGI IMG/M metagenome (GOLD analysis project Ga0214544, IMG submission 160074) | Root nodule microbial communities from cowpea collected in UCLA plant growth center, Los Angeles, California, USA - CNSS3 | ecosystem: Host-associated > Plants > Roots > Nodule | place: USA...
TATATATATATATATATTAGTAAAAAACATTATGAGTCTTCATTTAATAATGGTGGTCGGATTCTTACCCCACAACAGAGTAGATTACTTCCAGATACTGTGAAGGCATTGATGTGTCTCCAAGACTGGTTATGGACCAACATGGAAGGTAATGAAATTAACACTTTTACTTAGATTTTAATTAAGTGATTGTTAGAAATTTTTAATGAACTTCTTATGTCTTCAGCCTTTTCTAGATTAAAATTGGACAACATGAAACTTTATACAATGTTGCAAGAGGTGAACATTGATGAAGTTAGTAATTTCTTTAATATTTCATTCAAAAATAAACTACAATATAAATTGTTAGTGATTTTTTATTTGTTTGTTTTTCAAGAATCAATCGGAGACATGAGACTTGTTGATCCAAGCACTAATTATGGTTAAATATTTGTTTTTTTAAATATTTTTGTAAATATCCACGGGTACCCGTGGATACTCGCGGATATGAAAAAAATAGACGGATACCCGCATAACCGATACCCGACGGATATGGATACGGGTACGAGGCGAATATTTATCCAACGGGTAGGGTATGGAAAACTACTACCAGTACCCTACCCGCCCCGTTAACATCCCTACTTGTATATTATATATTTGAATAAGTTATATTATATATCTGTTATATTTCTAAAAAATGTTAAGGAAACATTTCAAAATTATAGCTAAGCTTAAAAGTACCCATGTGTGCAGTGGGAGACAATAAATATGAAAAGAAAGAAAGAAACGTTTCATTGTTTTTTGTTTTTTCTTAAAAAAAAGAGATATACACTAACAACATCATTATGTTGTAAAAGTGGAATATGTCATCTAAACCAAACTTGTAGAAATTATTATATAGCATATCTTAAAAATTTAGACAATTAAAATTGATGTGGATGCGACACATACATAGTCATATTTATCTTTACCTACCCTTTGTAATATAGGACAATGGTTGCATGTGTTCTTACTTTATGGATAATAGATATTGGGTACGTGGGGTTCCATGGTGCACTTACAAGTCAAATTTTCTTTACTTTCCCTTTTAAGTAATGGCTTTCATTACAATACAAATATTTTGTGGGGCTTTCATAGGACATTCATGTCCAAATTTTCTTTACCTACCTTTACAATTAATGGCTGTCACATAACGTACGTACATATGTATCACACGTTCATATATATCGCATTTCACCTATTCACATTTCGTTTTTGCTTAAACCCCATCAATCTTGTATTGGAGGTAACTCTATTCCACTCGTCATTACTTAATTTTGTATAGATTAAGTTAATTAATTAGTATTTTGTTATATTAAACAATGTGGAAAGATGATACCATGTATCTTGTATGTATCTTTGAGTTCATTTGCATTTGAGGTTGGTGTGTGAATGATAGATAATGTTGCTTCGTGTTACATGGTTACATTAAGGCAATGGTTAAAGATTTCTTCTTCTTCAAACTCAACTTGCTAAAACAGGTATCATGGTAAAGGAATGTAATCCTTTTTAGAAAATATAACATTAATTTCTCACCTATTTATTTTTAGGATTAGTTGTGATTTAATACTCTAAAATAAAATCATTTTCCGCATTATAATCTTGATGAATTAATCAGTTATTTGAAGAAAGAGACGGCTCAAGAGTTTGATAGGTCTAAAACAAACTTAAGAAATGAGACATTTATTTAAAATTTAACTTTCAAGCTTTATTTTATGCAAAAAATTAGATCTTTGAATATAATTTGATGAAGAAAAGTGTCTAGAATGTATATCTTTAAGAAAATCTATATCATTGATTTTAATAGAACCTTTTTTTACAAATAAATCTCTCAAATTTGTATCAATATTCTTCCATTTGCTTTGATCATATATATATATATATATATATATATATATATATATATATATATATATATATATATATATATATATATATACACACTTTTATGAATAGTAGAATTATCATCTAATCTCTCAAAATTATCCTCTTCACTATCTACTTCTCTTTCTCTATGGTTGATTTCACATATATCTATATTTTTATTATCTTTCATTCAAGAGCACACACTTGTATTTTCTAATTCATTTTTATTATCTATTTTTATAAATTTATTCATAGCTCATTTTTGTCATGCGATTAAAGCTCAATTATTATTTTCTTATGAATTTTTAAATAGCTTGATTTAAATTTTCTAGTTGACATATATGCATATTTTTATATAAAATAAAACATTATAATATACAAAACACTACTAAAGATGCGTATATGAAACAAATGGGTTTAAACAATAAAACCTCGTTTAGGTTGTCAAGAAAGTAAACCCGGTAGTAGACATAAGTCTCTTTCTCCTTCTCAAGTCTTTACTTTTCTACGAACCTGCAAAGTTTATTTTAAGATTAATCATTACTAAAAAATAATTAAAAAATTTTTTGTTCTTCTCAACTCAATAGTAAATCCTTTTATCCATAAACTTAAATTATCTTTTTACAAGAAACTCAACTTTGAATTATGCTCTAATTAATCTGTTATCCACAAAAAAAAAACTAAACCCTAATCTAATTAATAGTTTTGTAGAAAAAAATCAATTCCTCATCAAGATACATGAAAAAAAAATAAACTCTTGAGAAACATGTAAATCTAAAAGTACCAAAAAAACAAAATTGGACAAAAGAAATGTATCTCTAATTTTAATATAATTCCAACAAATAGAATAAAAACAACATTAACACAAATAGAAAGAAAAAATATATTAACCATAATTGATGATGAAAAGATTGGTACACACCGTTAACATGAGATTCAAGAAATATTATTGTCAAAACTCTAATCCTAAAATAGGACTCTAGAATATAATAAAGTAAGGAGAGACAACAGAAAACACACATAGATAAAGAGAAAGAAAATAGAATTAAGATTGATCGTAAGAAAATAAAGATAACTAATTATTGTCTCTTTCATTAACAAAATCATAATTTACTAAAAAAAGATTTTAACTCATTAAATATCATTTTTAATATCAATAAAAATTAACAAGCACCAATAATAATTTAATTAAATTTTATTCTCACACATAAACTTATAATTAATTTAATAAAGTTATATTATTAATAAAATATTATTTTTGAGGTTTTTTTTTAAACAAAATTTTATAATTAATTTAATAGATGTATATTAGTTCTAAAAAAATTAGGCTTTTTTTCTTATATATAATATTATAATTAATTTAATAAAAAATACTAATAGTAAAAAAAAATTGAGGCCTTTTTTTTAGGTCTAAAGTGGGTGCTTCATTCGCTTTATCCTTAAGTTGATCCTGTTTAAAGAATAATTAATCTTCAAAATGATACTAAAACTTTCAAAATACTAACTTGCAATGTAGTTTATGGTTTATCAAAGAAAAGAAATGTTCAAAATAAAATGATATGATTGTTTTTAGTTATACAATTCATTCATTGATAGTAGATGGATTCAAATTAACGACGTTCCTTTCTTCGTTTCATTTTTAACGAAAACTAATGCATTAGCAATTAAATTTGTCTACTAAAAAAATAATATCACAATTATTACAAGTAAACAATAATAACATGATGATCAGCTAGCTAGGTATTAGCTATTCTTATTATGTTATTTTAGTTGTGTATATATAAATGGATTTTCCATTTTTATACAGTAATATTTGCTGATCAATGTATATTACCAATTAGTCATTTTGCTTCTTATTCTTTCAAGTTCCCTAGCATGGTGAGTTCTATTGTCCATTTCTTTAATTTTCCTTTCTTGTCTCAATTTTGCTTTTCCAAAAAAGACTGAAGATTCTAACCAAACATTGAACATGTATAGTCGTTATTACTAATTTATAAGTAAAAGCCATGTAATTATATTTGTTCGGACAATTCAAATAAAGTCGTGATCCATACTTAAAATGAATGGAGTAGATAATTAAAATTAATGAACTAGATAGCGTTCAGATGTAATTCACATTTAAATTACTTAATACTACTCCAATTGAGTAACGGGTGTACCCTTGTATTTTTACTCATATCCTTTTTTATTGGTTTAATATTAATTAATTATTTTTTATAGAAAAGTAAAAAATAGCATCAAAGACAACCATAATATTATTAAATATGCAATAAAATAATATATTCTTATGTTTTCAGTATCAAATATTTAAAAGAAATTATAATGTTATAAATTTTAAATGAGAAAATCAAAAGATTATACATAATATTTCACAATTAACATAAATAAAATTTCACAATCAAAACATCTATAAATTTTGCAAACATTAATGAAATAAAGTTGATAAAGTTAAAAACCTTTTTTAAGAAATTATAAAAAGAAAATAAATATTCAAGTTCAACCAACAAGTACAAAGCAAGATCAGTCATAAAAGGGTATGCTCAAATTTTTGGAATAGATTACTTTGATATATTTTCACCGATTGTAAGGCAAAATACCATTAGGATGTTGCTAGCTATTCTAGCACAAAAGGGATGAAAAATCTACCAACTTGATGTCAAGTCCGCCTTTTAAATGGATTTCTAAAGGAAGAAATCTTTGTTGAGCAACTTGAAGAGTTCTTTGTGAAAAGACATGAAGACAAAGTATGCTTATTAAAGAAGACTTTGTATGGTTTGAAATAGGCTCCAAAAGTTTTGTACAACTGAATTAATGAATTCTTATCAAAACTAGGCTTTGCTAAAAGTCTTACTAAGAGCAATTGTGAACTTATTCAACAATTTAAGGATGATATGCTGCAAGTTTTTGAGATGTAGGAGAAATATCATTTTTCCTTGGTATGGAGGTTCAGCAAAAGGATAGTGAAATTTTCATTAGTTAAAGGAAGTATGCAAAGGAGATCCTGAAGACGTTTAGCTGTAAAACTATGGACACTCCTATATGTCAAAAGGGGAAGTTATACAAGGATAATGTTTTAGGACTAGTGGAAGAAGCACTCTATAAAAGCTTAATTGGTTGCTTAATGTATTTTATAGCAACAAAACCTGATATATTGTATGCAATAGGTGTACTTCCAAGATTTTTGAATTGTACCAAAGAACCTTACTTGAAAGTAGCAAAGAGAGTGTTGAGATATGTCAAGAGGACTTTAAATTAATGACATCAAGTTCAATCAATCACAAGATTTCAAGTTGCAAGGTTATTCTGATAGTGATTAGGGAGATCTTTAGATGACATGATGTCTAATGTTGTTTCAGGAATATTCTCTTAGAGTTTTAAAAAGATAGAAATTGTTGCATAATCAACCGTAGAAGTTGAACTCATATCAGTCACAACAATTGTAAAGCAAGCCTTATGGCTAGGAAAAATACTAATTGATTTGCACTTGGAGTAAGAGATGACTACGGGAGTAATAGTGGGCAATCAGGTAGCCATTGCCATCTTAAAAAATCATGTCTTTCATAGAAATACAAAGCATTCCAGTACAAAGTTATTTTTTCTTAGAGATGTACAGAGAAATGGTGCAGTGTGTTTGAAGTATTACAAGACTAAAGATCAATTGTCACATATATATTCACCAAAGCACTTCCAAGAAATAAGTTTGAGTCACTAAGAGAGAAGCTTGAACTTATCGATCATTGATACAAGGAGGAGTGCTCAAAGTGTGCATCACAATTTGTTTAATAGTTTTTATGTTTTCAAACTGTTTAGCTAAGTTTTTGGGAAATTATTTATTTTAATTAAACAATTACTTGAATGATAGTCAAACTTTCAATAGAAATGGTTTACTTGTTTCTTAAATGAAGAATAATCTATTCAATCTTGGCCACTTACTTGAGAGGGGATACACTTCCACTACAAGAAAATATTTGATTAATAACCAATTTTAGTGACGAAAAATAATTAGTCACTATATTGACTAATTTAAATATCAATATAAATTAAAAATTATTGGTAACTAAAATTGTTTCAAAAAAGTATAATTAGTTTCTAAATTGGTAACTAAAATAGTTTCTATTATGAATTGATCTCTAAATCGGTTATTAATATTAACTACCTAGATTTTGACTACCAAAAGAATTGATCTTTAAATTAGTTTCTTATTAGAAAATTAGTTTCTAAATATATTTTTTTGTCATAAAATTGATCTTTGATAATTTTTTTGTAGTGTTCAAATTAGGAAGATAAAATGCTTAGAGTGTATGATAAACAACCACAGTTGATATTGAAATCATCTTTGACCAAGAATATACAATCACATATATTTAGTAGTTAAAATAAAAAAGGAGCAACGACTTTGACATTATTGTTTTTTGTCATGTTAACTTTAGAAATTTGCAGAAGTTGAAGACCAGAAGCATGGTGCCAGGTTTACCAAGATTTACCCTATAATTCCCTGTCCAAAGAAGTCCGTAGAGAGTGCATAACAACATGTTTCGTCCACAATTTGGAATAATATTGAATTTTTGTGGCTAAGTCCTTGCTTTAAATCTCAACTTTTCTCTCACATTGCATCGAACTGGATTCAAACGTGGTAATAAATCTGCTTCTGCTTAAACTTGATACCATATGAGTAAGTTTTTTATTTTCCGGTTATTGATAAAAGGTTCTAAGCAAACCGTAAATTTTCAGTCCAAAGGAAAATGGATTAAAAGGCCTTTTCTTCTTGCACTTCCATTATTACTAAATACACTCTTAAAATAATAGAAAAATACAAATATATTCTTTTTTTTGTATCGCGCCATGGTTTCTGCCGCTGCTGCATCATCATTGTAAAAGCTTCAATGGTGAAGGAAAATGAAATCAGAAGAAAGGATTGAAAATGTAATGAGAAGAGAGAAAATGGGAGGTGCAGGGGCGCTAAAAGAGAAAGAAAATGTAAGAAATAGGGTTTTTACCTTGGTCAAAATCAAAGGTTAATTTGACTATTTCAAAAATTTTGGGGGTGCTGGAAAAACAATTATAGGGTGCAGGAAGAAGTCGCGAAGGCCGAAAGTCAATACAAGTATAGTGATGAGAATAAGCCCAAGAAAAGCTCCCAAGGGAAAAGGGCACGGACCATTGTGAAACAGTAACTTATCTTAGCCAGCAAAATGACAGACACGAATTGTTAAACAGTAGCAACACTTTTTTCTTACCCACATGCTCTGAATTTGATGCTGGATACATTTTGACTTTATTTTACTCAATTTATTTTATTGACTAAATTTAATTTAGTTTAAAACTAAACTTTAAAACCAAGTAAACTTTATTCATTGAAACAAAAAATAGTAAAACACCGACCCAAAATGTTACTAAAATTCATGCCATATTTCATTGTCTTGTTCATACGAAATCTCTTACAGTAAAACTCGGTAAATAAGTTGAACTTTGAGGTATACCATGATCTCGATGAATTTTTAAAACTCAACCCACCTAAATTGTTAATTTTTTTACACAAATTATTAATAAGAAAAAAAATATATACCCAAGATTATATGAATAACCCATCCAGAAAAACAACTGAATAGAGCAAACATTCGCTTAAGTTCTAATTTTGGTCTGAAAAGTTTGATACTAACTTAATTGGAACGTAGACTTATGAAATTTTAAGAATTATATAATTACAATATATAATAGTTAAATTTTTTTAAAGATTATGAAAACTATTATATATATATCAAAATGTAACAGTATAAAATATATTTATAATTCTAAAATCATAACTAATTTTTAAAATTGAAAGATATTTTTAAAAACAAAATTATTTCCTAAAACCTAGTTTAAATAAAAATATATATTAAGTAGGTCATAGAATAAATTCTATATTTGAAAAAGAAAAAGTAATTGAAGAAGCAATTGTCTTGCAAAAGATGAGTCAAGGTCTACATCGGAATGATTATCAATCAGTGTTTAGATATTATTGTTTTGTTAAAACAATCCAAACTGCAGTAGTCCATGTAAAGTATTGCTTATCGAATCATTTAAATCAAGCTAAGAGTATGCTTTTCATCCTTCGTCACATTTTATATAAAATGATCAATCAACAATCACACGCAAAGAAATTGTAAATAGTTATAAAATGACTTTATGTTATCTTTTTTTTAAAATAAAATTATAAAATTATGGATCCGATAATTTTCTGTTTTCAAATACAAATTTAAATGAATGCGGATTTAATTGAAACGTCTACTGTAATGTAAAAAAGGATTGCTAAAGACTACAAAAGATGCCTTTAAAATTATGAGAGTCAAGACAATATTTAAATTCAAATGTAATATAATTATTTATTTTATTTTATTTTATGTGTTAACTGTAATATATAAACTAAAATTTTACAATTAAACATTTCTAACATTCCACTGTTAATATAAAATAATAAATTTATTTGATATATCCTTTACCATAAATAATTGTGGAAATTATTTAATTAATTTGAGTTTGAAAAACCTATTTTGAGCAATATTAAAAGTAATGAACTATATTGTCAATAGTAATATAATATTTTTAAATGATGTAATACATGCCGCGAAATGTAATACATATTTTAGTAAGTTAATCTTCATCAAACGTTTTCAATTTTGGGAATTCAAATAAAAATTACAACTGATTGCATATTTTGATAATTGTTTAAATTAGCATTCAATTAAGTACGTTAACTAATCATATCAGTACGAAAAGAGGATTTTATTAAACTTTATTCTAATTATCAAATTTTTTACTTAAATATTACTTTTATTTATAAATCTCTTAATGAAATATTAGAAAAAACTTATTCAAATACTCTCGTATTCTTTTTCTACGGTGACGAGCGATGGACTCTGAAATAAATACAAATATTTTTCTTAACTTTCTAAAATAAATAATAAGACTGCACTCATTGACATACAGATTCTGATTGATGAAAACTAAAAAATCATGAGGTTATAACAAAATTGATGATATAATAATTAAATAATTATAAAAAATAATGTAAAAGAAAATGAAGCCCACAATAATTGGTCCCAGCAAATTTCATATTTAGTAGGGATGGCCCACTGCCAAAAGTATGCAAACATGGCCAAACACGAAAGCTGGAATGGTTGTACGAGGAGATTTGGTATGAAAGATAGGTATGTTTTATTCAAAGAATAAAATAAGGAAATCATTTGTGTCTCATTTCATACTTAGTTTTTCTCTCCCAAATATGAGTCACGTGCTGTTCTTTCATAATTCTAAATTAGAAAGTCCATTAACTTTGTTTTAATCAAGTTAAAAAATAATGACTTAATAATATAGGATGACAAAGGGTTACTAACCTTACTTTAAAAAATATTTTTAAAGTCAAATCAAATTATTTACTGATAAATGTTAATGTAATACAAATTTGAATGAGCTGTACCAATTAAATATTATAGTATTTTTACCTATTAGATGTTTGGGATTCTTTTACATCCCTACCCTAATCACACTCTAAGCTTATATAACAAATTGTTTTCTCCCCATAAATTGATCCAATTGAAACCGAAAATTATGACCTTGTAGAATTGAGGCTTTTATTCAAACCAGCAACGATAAATACAAAATTCATTTATGTAGATAAGAATAAGCTTTTTGTGCAGTATTAGGATAGGTAAGATAATAAATGCAAGGAAATTAATACGAAAGGAACAACATAGAAAACGAAACATAAAGTAAGGCATGATTGTGACCCAGACAACTATCATTACCTTTGTAACGAGATGTCGAATTGTATTTTTGTAGTACTACTTTATTTTTTCTTTTATCTCTCTTACTTTAATTTTAATACTGTTTTAGCTACAATTTTTAAAGCATATATAATTTTTATTTAACTTTTTAATATACTTAATTAATGTATTATCAAGAAATAATTTAATTAATTAATTAAAGTACGTAATATTAAAAATTAGACAAAAATATGAATCTTTTAAAATATAGAGACTAGTAAAAAAAAAGTAATACAGTAGATGATGGGAAAAGAAGTAAGTGTGAAGTGATGAAGTGAAAAGAAAAGATGGGTTTCAATTCAAGATTGCGTTGAAAGAGAATGTTGAAAAATAATGCAAATTTTGGGTCTGCCATTATCACGTTCACATTGTACATGTAGAAATGTGAAAGATTGGTTTTACCAAGAAAAAATGTACCCTAGAATTAGGTGTCTGGAATGTGATGCCGAAAACAAAAGATGCGTCCACTAATAAATCAAGTCCAATCAGAAGATTTTTTACATAACATTTATAAACTATAAAGATGAAATATTTTATAATTTAAGTTTGATATCGTGAGACTTCTTTTTCTATTTTAAACTTTTAAAGAGAGGTTGGATTTAACTATTTAAGGGTCCAAGTTCAGCTTATTTTGGACTCTCAAGACCCTCTCACAGTCACTTACTCTTCATTCTGCTACTTTTATAAAAAATAGTCCTCTTTGTTTCTCTTATGCTAAAGCAGAAAGCTCTGTTAGGGCTTGAACAAGTTCCTTGATTTCTATAGTTGAAACATCTTTCTACCATGTAAGTTGATTCCTTCCCTTGCTTCCTTTTATTTTCAGCTCCTAAGTTCTGGTCCTACCTTAATCTCTATCAAATCTAAGTTCTTTTTCGTGCTCGTGCGTTTGTTTTCAGCTCATTAAGCTGTTATTGGTCTTGGTTCTCTTCTACCAAGAGTTCTTAAGAACGTTTAGCTCCATTTGAGGTAAGGAAAACTAGAGTTTATGTTTTTTTAAAGTTATTATGCTTTCTATATAGGCATCAGATTTATGTGACAGAAAGCACCTTGTAATTTAACTGTTGCTGGACAAGGGGCATCATTTGTGTACTTTTATTGGTATAGTATCTGACTGTATTTAATATTTATCCTTTTAAGGGTATGTTGTTTTCTGTACATAGTTTCCTTGGTTGAAATTTTAGATGTTGATTGTTGCCCGCATTGAATCATTGACATTAGATACTTTTATTTATTTGTTGAGATTTTATTCATGAAAATAGTTTGCCTTTGGTCTCAATCTCTAAAGACTTGGGTTTATGTTGAAGTATGAACTAAGTAAAATTGTTTTTTTTTAAAACATCTGTGGATTGATATCTTGTTTAAATTATTCTTTTATTAAAAATTTCCCCTGTGCAGGATTTGTAGAAAATAATTTAAGGTGTTGATGCTTACATTAAAAATGGCATGTCCCTTGACAATTTTCATATTGCATCGAGTATATTTTATGTTTTGTAAAAATTAAAAATCTAGATAAAAGTATAAATGTGAGGAGTATTCCCTTCTGGGTAAATTATATTTTGATTAAATAATTTTTAAATTATTATATATGTAACTATTTTCACCAGAGTAAACTAGTTTGATGAGAACATAATGCATTGTTGTAAAAGACATTATTTTGTTGCAAGTGTTATCATGAATCCATACATGAATTGATTTTCAGACCTGTTACTTTTTCCTTCATCTCATAATTAGTAATGTCTTTCCTCTCCTAGTAAAGGTCAAAATATATATATATATATATATATATATATATATATATAATAAATAATAAATATTCTTTTAGTTTTCTGATGAAATTTTAATCATTTTGTTACATTTTAGAATACCAATATCTTTGATCCTTGTATAAGAATAAATGACAATAATTTTTATTCTCATTATTATAAAAGAAAAATGTTTATTTTTAAATGTATTAATTACCAATTACCAATTTAACATAATTTGTTCAAAGTCTTTCACATGCAAGTTTAACAATGGGTTTTAATTTTATATGCTACTGTCAAATATTATTAAAACTATTTATATATTTGTAAGTTTAAAACAAATGACAGATTTTCAATGATAATATATGTTTTTTTTAAGTCATTCCTATAAAACTCAGGTAGGAGACGCTGTGTTGACTGTTGTTTGTTTCATGATGGTTTTCTTTAATTTTCCCTTACTCTATATAGATGATCATGCTTGTTTGTATGCTTTAATGAGATTGATAATGAAAATGTTAGTATGGAAAGCATGACTTGTTTTATGGTTGGTGGTGGAATGGCATGAAAATTGAATTCTTGAGATGGCATGTGGAAATTTATTGGTAAAAGAGTTTCAAGGGAAACTCTTGGTAATGGTAGTTAGTGTATACCTTGATATAGAAGATGTCTAGATAAAGGAAGGTATCATGAACTCTAATAATTGTTCACGCTCACATAGAGCAGAATGATTTATGTGGCGAGAGTGACAGGAGGTCCTAGTCTTGGGACATATTGGGCCTAAGACATTAGAGGATTAACCCTGTGTGTGGTTGGGTGATAACCCCTGCAGAGTTTAGAAACAACACAGGTGCATACTTCCTTTAGAATTCTATATCAAGAGTATGATCCGGATATTGAGTCATAGAGTCTTGCAATTGTTTGCTTTCACATGATTTGGGTGCTTACTGCTTTGTTTGATTATAACCTGTTTTATCATTTGGTTGCTTGATAACATGTTAAAATATTTTACTCTAGCTTACCCTTTCATTTTTGTCTGTTCTTCGCTTTGCTTTCTCTTTTGCAGTGATCACCAATTTATTGGTGTGAGCAGATGTGGAAACCCTTGGGTTTAAGGTTTAGGGTTTAGGGTTTAGGACTTAGGACTTAGGGCTTATGGTTTAGGGTTTAGGATTTAGGGTTTAGGGTTTAGGATTTAGGGTTTAAAACATAAGTATAATCACTTATGAGTATTAGAATAACTAATTATATATAAATAAAAATATAATGTAATATTTAAATTCATAATGGAATATTACGTTTAGAAATATCATAGACGGAACATGTTTATGACTTAGGTTTCCAAAATATTTTAATTTTATTTTTTATATATATTTATATTTTTTTTAAACTATATTCATATATTATTTATATATTAAATTTTGGAAAGTTTGTCGTGTTTTATTATTATTTTTATATATATAAAAATCAATTTGATAAATTGGTTAGATTTTTTTTTCTTTTCTGACCATCAGGTTTTTTCACATTAAAGTGAGAGTAAAAAAAAAATAAAAATAATGAAGATTGAAGATTAGAGAGATTCAGGGGCGGATGTTTATGGGGGAGGGAGAGGCCATGGCCTCCAAAAGTTTTAAATTTTTTTAATTATATATATATATATATATATATATATATATATAAAAAATTTATTGAATTTTTTAAATTAGATAATATATTTTAGGAATTGATGAAAATTAAATTATGTATTTTTTTTATTTTTTTATAAAGCACAATATTTAGTGTCAATAGATAATAAAGAATAAAAATATTTAGGTTTAATTTCTCTTTTGTTGGTTCCTGGTTTTGTCAAAAAAAAATTGATATTAGAATTATATTAATTACATTAACAAAGCAAATCATTCATACTAAAATTCATACCAAGTGTTTCAATTTTAATAAAAGAATTATCGACTCGTTTCAAGAAAATTAAAAGACCAAATTATTAGTTTTTTAAAAATTCAAGACAATTTGAGACTAAAAAAATTGGAAGACCGACTTAACATTTTTAAACGAAAACATAAATAAAAAAAGTACTTAAATCACATATTTATTAAGATAATTTTTATTTTCCTTCTTATTGTCTTTTTAGTTTTTTTCACAAATTGTAATAATCTCTCATTCTCATATATTTTCTTTTTGTTTTTGTAAGAAAAAAAAAGTTACACACAAACTCATTATTTTTGTTTTCATTTCTCAATTATCCTCTTCTTTTATTGTCTCTTGTCTCACTTGATAATGAAAATATTTTTTTTATCTCATTAGCTTTTTGTCTATTATTTTTTATGAATATAGAAAAAAAAATGTATCAAGTATTTTTTCATAATCGATTTTTTATTGTAACTTAACTATAATATATTTTTCTTTTAATAATTATTTGTCTCAATTTTTTATTAAATTATGATAAATTATTTTTTAATATTGTGTACAAAAAATATATATTGATAAAAAAATAAAAGAATAAATTCATTATTAAAAAATGATAAAAAAAGAAATTATTGATGAAAACAAGATAGATTATACTTCTTAACATATTTTTAAATATTATACTAATGATCAATTTGTTAGTAGAGAAGCCATTTTTTAAAGTATTATACTAAACTAATGACGAAATATAATGATCTCAAAATTATATTACTTTGACTCTTCCGACATTTTTAGTCAAGATTCGTCAGTGATTGAACACATTATCATAACATCTCTCATGAATCAAGTTAGTATCTTATTTCTCCTACGATGTTTCTTTCAAATTATGTTTTTCCCAAATTAATATGAATCATAATTATGATTTCAGATATTAATTTTACAAAATTGGCATGAACCCTAATTATATTTTCTCCCAAATTAGTATAATAATTTAGTAATTTTGTACTTTCAATTGCATATGCAGATATTTGTAAACTTTTATGTATGTATTTAGACTTTTTTATGAATTTAATTACACGTAATGAATTAATTGAATAGTCTTGAATTAGAATAAAAATTAGATTAGAACGTTGTGTGAATCTAATAGTTATGAAGAAAGATTTAAAGAAAAATGTTATAAAAGTAATAAATTTTATAAAATAAAACTCAACTAATAAAGATTTCTACTATAATTTAACTTTTTAATAATCAAATAATCTAAAAATATTTATAAAATCATTTCTACTCTTAAATAATAATTTACATCCTCACAAATATAAAATTTATAAATATTTAAAGTAAATAAACAAAAAATATTTATTTAATATTTTTACATGTTCATCCTTTTGTTTGTTGTAAATATCATTATATATACAGTGGGCCAACTAAATTGTGCGTCAGCGTCCTTCTACCAGCCGCCACCCTTGACTCACCATTTCACTTAGATCTTTATTTTAACAATGCATATAAAAAGGCATTCCTAGATAATTGTAGACTTAATTGAACCTTGAGCTAAGATTTTCATAAATCTGATAATAAAATATGGATCTTGTAAAAAAAGAAAACTACCTTTATCACACGGAATTCAAATAATCACATTACTTTAATTGTATCAAGGAATAACATATCTTAATTAATATTATAATATACTAGCTAATACTAAATTATAATTATTAATTTTGAATATCTTTCGGTCTATACTAATACTAAGGAAGGAATGAGACATAAATTTAATTATATTCTAATTAAGAATTCAAGAAATAGTTTCAACTTAGTGTTGTACTCTTGGATCGAGAATATATTATAAGAGGATAATTTATTTTTACATAAAATTTATATTTTTAATTTTTTTTGAATTGGTAATTTATCAAAATTTCGAATTTATTTAATTCTTTTTTTATTCTATATATTCACAATTCAAATTTGATTGGGATGTCATCGATTTGAGTAACATTGAGATTATTGGGTATGGTTCTAATAAATCTTGATCCATAAATCAATTCATATATAACATTGCTATAATAGTAACCAATATATATTTATAAAAATGTCATCTCTCTCGATTATCATGATTATCGTTACTTTCTCCTCTTTTGTATGCAGTGTCATTATAACTAACTTTAGAACTAACTCACCATAGGCACACAATAGTTTCATCTATATTTATCCCAAATATAAATAACATAATCTTACGTCAGCGCATGACGTGTGTCAAACATGACATGCGTAAGTCACGTGTCCATGAGTTGGTGTTGGTGTCCATGACAAGTGCCTTAAACTATTAACTGAAAGTATAAAGAAATTTAATGTTATTAATACTAGAACCTTTCAAGGTTGAATAGATACACTGAATTGAAAGGGAAAAGGGTGTGACTTTATTTTGAATTTAATTCAATTCTAATTATTTAGATTGATATAAGATTTTTTTAAAATAAAATATAACACTAAAAACAAATTAAATTTACCTACTGTTAATTACTTGCAGATTTAGATATGTAGGTAAAATAGATATTTAAAAATATTATAACTAAGTACTAATATAACAAATATAATTCCAATAATTTTAACGTAATAAAATAATAGAAAAAAGCGTGTGTACGGAGAGTATAAAACTTCTAGAATATTAAAACTGGTGCACATAGAGTGACAGTTGTTAGCAGTGAATGAATGATGAGGAACATTGGTATGGTACTGCCATAATCACACGAATGAATAAAAAATAAAATATTATGGCATCTTCACCGTTCCCACTACATAGTTGACGTCAAATTCAACGAGTAAAGGTGGTCATGCTTTTTTACTTTTTAACTTTTGAAAGTGTTTAATATTTAGAAATCCTTTTAAATATAATATTTGGACAAATAGCGAAACAAAATCAACAATTAATATATATTGTTATATTTATATGCTCCATAAGAATATAATGGATGTAAATATGAGATAAGCACATAATAGCTTTCCCACAAGTGTTCATAACCAACTAAAACCACACACTTAAAACATTCAAAATTTTACAGTTTTGTGGAACATTATTCGTTCATAATCCAGTCTTACTGATTGACTATGATATGACAATTTGTACAGCTAACATGAAACTGATAACTAAGTATGCATCAGAACTACTTAACGGTAGGTGGTGTTATCCTTGAGAAGAGAAATAAGTTACGTAACCGGCTCATTATCTGGCGGATGTCAGCAGTGTTGTACTTTATGACGCATATTAAATACAATACGATAAATATTCGATAAGTTAATTCGTTTATTTTAAAAATAATATAATATGATAAATAATGTAGGTATATTAAAATATATATAATAATTATTAAAAATATAAATAAATATATTATTGTTGTCGTATAAATTTAATATTAAATATATAATATTTTATTATCATAAAAGTATTATTATTTTATAAATTAGATATTTAATTGATAAGTATCGAGAGAGTATCTTAAGTATTAGACACGAATATGTGTTGGACACAAATACGTTATCTAAGTTGAAGTATCTGTATATTATGGGTTGTAGGCCATGAGTTTTGGAAAATTGACGAATCACAAACAAAAAAACATACAATAGGAACTTTTCAGATTTTTTGAATTTCATAACTAGCAAGAAAATACTTCTCTTTATAGAGGAAGTAAACCAAGACAACAGAAAAAAAAAAAGAAAAAAAGACAGAGACGATATGAAATTCAATCAATTATGCTCTTTTACTTCTCTTCTCTTCCTCTCAGTTTTGTTCAATCTGATAACTAAAAAGTTCAATTTAACGAAGGGGAAATATAATTTGGTCAGATTACTATTGCATTTTGTAACACTTTAGTTACTAGATAGGTTAAAATGTTGCCTACTGAGTCTTTAATAAATTTATAGTCAATTGAGTCCTTAAAATATTTTAAAAGTTTTCAATTGGGTCCTTGTAGTTGGTTGTGACTATTAACTTTGTGATGTGACAATTAGTTTGCATTGTCACTCTTCATAAATTTCATCCCATAATATTTGTTATGAGAGGATCTGATCAAGATATATTTCAAAATATTTATTGTATTTAATTTTTTAAAAATTTATTTTAAAGTATAAAATTACAAAGTTTAAAATATAAAATATAAAAAAATACAAAATTACAAAAAATATAAAACATGTAAATGTAAATTTATGAAAATTAAAATAAAAAAAATGTAAAATGTAAAATTACACAAATCAACATATTACAAAATTCTAAATTATAATTTATAATTTCATAATAACGAAATTATAATATATATATATATATATATATATATATATAATTATATAAATATATAATTATAAAACTAGATACAAAATTAAAAAATTAAAAAATTGTGAAATTGTGAAAATATGAAATTACAAAATTATTGAAATTATCAAATTATCAAATTGTAATTTTTTTTTTGGAATTTTACAATTATATATTGCACACTTTTTATTTTATAATTCTATAGTTTTATAATCTAATAATTTTTATATTTTGTAATTTCTGTATTTTTTTAATTTTAACATTTAATATTTCACAAATTTATTCTTTAATTTTATAGTTTTATAACTTTGAAATTATAAAATTGTAAAATTTTGAAATTATAAAAATATGAAAATACAAAATTACGAAATTATCAAATTGTAAATTTTTTATTTTTATTTTTTTGTAATTTTACAATTTTATATCTCACAATTTTATTTTGTACTTTTATAGATTTATAATTTTATAATTTTATAGTTTATAGTTTTATAATCTAATATTTTATAATTTTATATATTTTTTTTTAATTTTAATGTCCTATATTTCACAATTTTTTATTTTCTATTTTTATAGTTTTATATTTTGAAATTACAGAATTGTAAAATAACAAATTTACAACTTCATCATTTTATAATTTCATAGTTTTGTATGTTAATAATTTCATAACTTTTGTACCTAGTTTTATAATTATATAATTTTATAATTTTGTAATTATGAAATTATATATTTTTGTAATTTTAGAATTTTTTTATTTTTGTAATGTATATTTTTTAATTTTAATTTGTTATTTTTTTTTACATACTTTTACTGTTACATGTTTTATAGTTTTTAAATTTTTTTTAATCTTTTCTAATTTTCTAATTTTAATTAAAGTTAAAATAATTTAATTACAACAAACATTTGTACTAGTGAAAACAAGACATAAAAATGCGATGACATTTTTTTAATATTTGAGGAAGTTTATGTTTCGGTTTTATAGACAATCAAAGCATATGCACTTTTATGTCTCGGTTCTATAGAAAATTGAGGCATATATGTCCCCAAATTTTTTTGCTTTCCTGCTATTTTCAATTTTTAAAATTAAACACATAGTTTTATGTGTCGGGTGGACACTTCACTGAGGCAAGTAGTATTTTAGGCCTCGGTCCAATTTTAACCGAGACATATGTGGTTACATTTATGCAGCAGGTGCTACTTAACCGATGCATATACTTGTTTATGCCTCGGTTTAAAATCAACCAAGGCAATAAGCCTTGTTAGTGTTAAAAATAGAATCGCGCACTGTTGGAGCGTCTTTGCGTGGTGCAGCAACATTGTCTCCTTTGTTGCGTTTCGTCTCCAATAGTTGCAGAATGCGCATGTTCTCTTCTTCCACGCAGGTTCCTTTCTTTCATTGTTGCAGAGCATGCATATGCATCCCTTATTCATTGTTGTAAAACGCGTGGAGCTCTGGCGCTGCCTCTATTGTCGTCATTCATGCGTGAGATAGGGTTTGAATTTAATGGTGAAGTTACGGTGGCCAACGGTGGTTTGCTATTGAATCGTTCTTGTACATGCGTGGTGGTTGGTTGCAGATTTGCGACGAGAAGGTATGGTGCGTGAACTTAGACTTGCTTCGTTTTGCAAATGTTGCTCGTGTGGAAGAAACGTGACGGTGGTGGTTTGTCTCAGGTGGATACCTGCAATGGTGATTGGTGTGAGTTTCTCCATGTGTGTGGGCATGGTGGTTGATGAATCATTTTTTGGTGACGCGACTGCTGGCGTCAATGGTGGCTCATTTACATATTCTGCTCACAGTGCCTGGATTTTGGTGGCCATTCAGTTTTTTTTTTTTTAATTTTTAAGGCATATTATGCCTCGGTTGACTTCGAAACTGAGGCAGTAAGGGTTAAATATGTCTCGGTTCATAACTGATGCGTAAATGAATTATTTTTTACCTCGACTGGATATGTCTCGGTTCTTAAACCGAGGTCAGATGACCAAAATAACTGCGGCAAAAACACTTGCCTACACTAGTGTTGGAAAGATCTGTCACCACACTCTCTTGTACTAAAACATTATGTAATAATATTTATGGAGAGTGATAGTGTAAGATAACTGTCACATGAAAAAGTTTAACATTCATAGTCATACGTAACCGTAGGTACTTAATTGAAAGTTTTAAAATTTTAAGGATTCAATAGACCACAAACATTTAGTAGAGACTCCGCTGAAAGTAGACTCAAATCATAATTAAGTTTATTTTTTACTATTAAAATACTGTCAAATAGATTTAATTTATAGACATTACTATTAATTTATTTTCTCTCTCAATTTTTTTACCAATTAATTCTTTTTTTCTCCCTAATTAAAATCTTCTCTCAAAATTTTATGCGAACTAAAATGTTAGACCTAAACTCAAAATCCTTTCCTCGAAACTCTACACAAACTAAAATTCCTCTCAAATCTTTTATCACTACCCATCTAGGAATCTAACTCTGTTCATCAATCATCATTGTCGATCTTCCTTAGTGTTTTGTTTGAGATGGTCATAATTTGATTTTTCGTCGTAATTCAACTTGTTATCGTGACTAATCTTGTTTGTAGATGCTATCTTCATTTTTTCTTGTCTTATATTGTTTTAGAAGATTTGACTTACTAACTTATCGGTCAATTGGATTCGACCACCGTGAGGACGATGATAGAAGTCGATAATGTATTTTTTTTGTTGATATCGTTGTTTTTGAAGATAATATGGTTGGCTTCATACTTAAACAAATGTTTTTTATTTGCCATATTCAATGTGTCAATTGACAAAATCAGGATCAATAAAAAATATAAACTTAACTAATTTAACAGTAATTTAATCAAACATGAATAGCGTTCACTCGTTCTGCGCCTCTCTTTTTCTGTATATGTGGACACTATTAGATTAAATCAAAACATTAAGCAGATAAGATCACCAATAAATGACGTCCTTTAATATTATTATCTTAATAGTATTCTGAGTCAACTCTTGCTCCTTCCATTCCATAGACCTAACTTCGGTCTTCCCAAAACATGGTTTTCTAGATTTTTTATACATGTATGTTTCATAATGGTTTTTCAAAAGTGATTTTAAGGGATGATATTTGTATTTACATTTTTATTATATTTGATCACAAGCAAGGTTCTACGGTGACACTGTGCAACAGCAAGGGAAGGATTATGATATCCATCTACAATTAGTACAATCACTTCTAGATTAAAAAGAAAAAGTAAATAAACAAAAATTACAGTTCACATGTGCCTCTGATGATGAAGGTTTTTTCATATATAATAAATTAATTTAAATATATAATCCATGAAGTTTTGGTCAAAAGATTCAGAAGAGCATTACTTTTGGTGGTGCCATTCAACCCTATTGAATTGGTCACGTGGTAGTCAAACGCCAGGATTAAAAAAATCATAATGCTTGTTGGAGTTTCATATTCAATTAAAATAGACACTTTAAGTAATACATTAGTAAGACAAATTGATAAATTTATTGTTTTGATGTTTTAACATTAAGGTTTTAAGTTAATATGGGGTTAGATTTTTTTAGGCTGTTGGTATCTGACACATCGATGAAAATGTCGATCTGGTTTTAAGGTTTTAGGTTAACGATGGTAATGGATATTTTTAGGCTGTTGTTGTCTGACACATTGATGAAAAAGTCAATCTTGTTTTTACCATTGGAGAATGATTGCATCATATGCACTGTGTAATGAACTGTGAGAAACAAATTAATAAATAAATATTTTTAATGGGAAAAGAATACATGAGGGCATTAGAGTTTGGATAAGAATTTTCTTTGTGGGGCCATGTTCTTTCTATATCTTTTGATCATTATGGTGAAATCACAAAGGTAATTGAAGTGAAATCCAAACTTAAAATCCAGGACAACCAATGACAAAACTCAATAAAGTAATTATAATATAGCAATTATTTTATGCACTACTACATTAAATTTTAAGACTTTTCACAACGAAACAAAACTGAAGAAAATGAATGACATTATTCCTAATGTCTAAACTCAGTAAAGATAAGATGGTCAACATTTTCTTTTTGGATCAAATCAAATGTGTGAACGAGAATATACTCAAACTTTGTCTGCCATTAAGAATTTAAGACCCTGATCTAAATGTATCTTATGTGAACCTCAGCATAATAATTAATTAATCAAATTTTACGGAAGGTTTGTTGTACTGCTGACATAATTAACTAAAGGTTTTGCTCTAGGTGATGAAGAATCACAAAACGGATTCAAAAAAGTAAAAGATGGCTGCAACACAAATTTATCTTTATCATGGTTGCGATTTATTCTACATTATGACATCAGCATTGTAGTAATGCACTTTATGAACTAAGGGTGTGTTTTTTTTTGTGTAGATGGATATGTGGGAGAGTGTGAAGATGAATTTGTGTAGATTTAAGTGGATAGATATTTGTGTTTTTTTGAGTGAATTTAGAGTAGGCCTAAGCATATTATGCGGGCTCGTCCGAATCTGCCCGACCCGAAAAAAAAAATTGTTAATGAATTGGTTTTAAATGGGTCGGGTTGCAATGGATAACTGTATTTGGATAAAAAATGGGTTGTCACGGTCGGATATGATTTTTAATTTTTAGTTTCATGGATACTCGATCCGACCCGAATGCTACATATAAAAGTTCTATTTTTATTTTAACCTAATTTTACATTGTCGCGGTGCTTCCCTCTCCTCCTTCGTTTTTCTTCCATGCCCTTCGTCACTCTGAAGTGCCCAGCCCTCACTCCTTCCCTCTCCTTTCTTTCTTCCATGCCCCTCGTCACTGGATGTTCTTGATTTCAAAGCTTTTTGATTATTGGTGGTGTCGTTTTGATGTTGTGGGAGACAATAGTGGCGCTATTGCTGTCGATGCCGCCGTGGTGGGGGGCGTTAGGGTTTTCCCACTTGGTGGCCATTGTTGCTTTGGTTCCTTTTTTGTCCGTTTATTTCTTTAATGTATGGCTACCTGTGGTTGCTTTGTTCCTCTTTTGTTTAGGAAAAACGAAAATTTTAGATTAAGGCTTTGAGGATATGAGAAGGAGTGCAGCAGAGATGTAGTCAACCATGGTCTTCACTTGCACGAGCTATTTTTCTTTCTTTAAAAAAAATCTTTTATTTGGGTAACCCGATATATCCATATGAATATAACCGTACCCAAATAACCCGAATCCGACTAATCCGAGACATTAATCGATCGGATATGATTTTAAATTTTCAAATTCGGATTGAGATGATTGGATCCGAATCTGACCCAAACCGACCCTTGCTCACCCCTAATTTATAGGGTAAAGTGAGTGGATTTGGAGATAATTTTTATGAAAGTTAGTGAAAGATTTGATTGATGTGATAGATAAAATTATATGTTAAAATAGATAAATTTATTAAGTTACCATAATACCCTTGTGTAAAAAAAGAGAATGATTTTGTAATTTGATGTTATAAAAATAATTATAATTAATTAATACAAATTAAAAAAATATTAAAATTATATAAAATTTTAAAATAAAAAAAATTAAATTTTTATGAATGTAAAAAAAAATTTTATAATTAAATTTTATAAAAAATTATATAATTAAATTTTAAACTAAAGTTAAATAATGTTAAAAAAAAGTTAA